>Ga0233438_10000074_pt1 | contig 135242 bp, 143 predicted proteins | sample SI_123_September_FD_182720 | JGI IMG/M metagenome (GOLD analysis project Ga0233438, IMG submission 182720) | Seawater microbial communities from Saanich Inlet, British Columbia, Canada - SI_123_September2016_10_MG | ecosystem: Environmental > Aquatic > Marine > Inlet | place: Canada: British... | reverse complement strand
CCGCTTACTGTCCCATCATATCGTGCTGAGTATTTACAGTTTGCCCAGTTAGTAGCGACACCTTCCAAGTGGAATGGCGTTCCGACCATGACAGATTCCCTCGTACCGCCTGTGACGATTCCCTCGCCATCCTCACCAAAGCTAGTCCACGTTCCAAACCGTCTCTTCTCAATACGGAATTTTCCATAGGGTGTTTCATACCATTCATAATTCATCGGTTCATTCTAATTTCAATATTTTCTTTGATGCTATTCATATCAGACCTAGAGGCATTCATACCAGACATGCCGTTACCATGGTCATCAACATGCATCACTGTAGCAGAATCGGAATGGTCTAGAATCTTCTGCTTAATTTCTAACTGCTTCTTCTCTTTCTGAATACGACGAAGGAATGCGTAGTAAATAATCTGCGTGAAGTAAGCGAATGGATTAGAAGATTTCTCAGGATCAAAGTTATCAATGTACTGGAGACAGTTCTCAATACCATCACAGATCATGTCTTCTCTGAATGGATAGTTTACAAAGTTTGGTTTGTAAGACAAATGAGTAGCGATCTTCAAGAAACACTCACCAATGTAATTGGGAACCCTTGGTTTAGGTTTCTCATGTTCTTTAGCGTAAATCACTCTCTCCCGATAGGAAGTCATTGCTTCTAGGAGTTCTTTGTTGTTTACATAGTATTCGGTGTTTTTACGCTTGACCATTGTTGTCTTTGATTCCTGTTAGGAGTATAGCACATAGAGGTTCTGTGTGCAAATGTAAATAGGTTCAGTAGGGGGCTTGACGAAACCTCAGAAACTCAGTACAATTAACCTTGTGAGAGGTTCAAAGGTAATTAAAGCTCTTAGCTACTCTTTAGTACCTGTACCTGACTTATAAATCTTTTCTAGAAGATCTCTTGATTGTTCTACTGATCCAACGTACCCAGGTAAGATCTTACTTGGATCACCTTTCTTACCTTCACCATGAAACTTAGTTAATGACTTTGCTTTCTTATCTTGAGATAAACAACGTAAATAAAACTCAGTTATTTTCTCATCACATTCAGTCATAGTAATGATATGTCTTTTTGGTAAAACAAACATATCTTCAAAAGTAGAATGAATCCATTCTTTTAAAGTAAAACCATCTACAGTATGATTCTTCTTTGTTTTGCTTATTAATTCTACTTCCATAGGTTCATGTATTAAACATGACTCTTCTTCAGGTAAGTAAGCAACTCTTGTTACAATTTCTTCTCCAGATACTAATTTAATAGTTGCAATAAATTCTTCTTCCATACGTTCTTTATCGTAGGTTTACCTTTATAACTTCATACTTAAAGTTTTCTGATTGATATATGTTTACTCTTTCATTTAAATGTTTAAGAGTATAGTTTCTACCATTGATATCATCAGCAATATCATATAGTGTTGCTAGATCTTTATCTTCACCTTTACGTAGAACTCTACCAATGGACTGTAAGTTACGAACACGAGACTTACTGGGTGATGCAAAGATAATATTGTGTAGTCGTTTAATATTGATACCAGTAGAGAATGTTCCGTAAGAAGCAATGATTACAGCATTGTTTTCTGCTTCAGTTAATTTTCTTACTTCTTCTCTATCTTCAACGTCAGTACCACCATGAACAAAGAATACTTTTCTCTGTTCTTCTACTGTACTATTTATCAAATCATACAACGGTTCCCCATGCTTCTCGATATAATTGAAAAGCACTAGAGTATTTCCTTCAATATCTGCTACTAAGTTTTTGATGAGATTGTTTCTACCACGATGTTCACACAAGTAATCAATTTCTTCGTGATATGTTTCAAAGTATTCTGGATTATGTTTACATAGCAATACCTTGATCCTAAATTTAGATAAGTATCCTGATTTAATTAAATCATCTGTTTTGGTAACTTGCTTACATGATCCAAACAATCCTTCCAATACCCACTTGTGAGTTTTACTACCATCTAGTGTTCCAGTAAAACCAAATCTATATTTTGCATTATGAAGTTTCGTCATAATGCCTGTTAATGACTTAGACTTAAACAAGTGTGCTTCATCACCAATCACACAGTCAATACCATCAAAGTATCTTTTTGGAAACTTGTAGATAGACTGCCAAGTTGAAATGATGACTTCCTTATCAGTATTCTTATCTTTACCACTATAAATTTTATGGACATGAGCATCAGCATTCCACCCGTACTCCTTAAAGTCATTGACCATCTGTTCTACCAAGGACGTAGTAGGAACGATGATGAGCGTTTTCTTGTTGGTAGCAGTATAGTATCTGACGAGGGAATAGATCATCAGACTCTTTCCACTGCCCGTAGGAGAAAGAAGTAATTTGCGATTGTTCTTCAGCGCCTCATACACTGCTTTGTATTGATACTCACGAGGTTTTATTGAAGTAATCTTATCCATAAAAACTTTGACTCCCTCATAGGACACAAAGTCATTACTATCTTCTACTTCACCATACCAATCGTTAGTCTCAAATCCAACTGTGTATGCTCTTTCATGTGCCCACTCTTGTAAGTGATCTAGAAGACCACCATATAACTCACCAGTCCCAGGCGAATACAAGCGGATCATTCCATCCCAGTATTTGTATCTGGGATTTCTTTTTAAGAACTTTGCTTCTGGAACTTCAAATGAAAAGTAATCAGACAGTTCATGATGTACATGAGGAGCACCTTTTATAGTGACGTAAACTTCATTTTTCTTTTTGATTACAATGTCGGTCATTAATCACTTCCGTTGATAAATTTCTCCCACTGGATTGCTGAGTTCACTTGGAAACCTCGGTTTGAGACCTGCTTCATTACGCTATCAAGGAAGTAAAGCATCTGATCCAGATACTTAATCTTTGCTTCCATGTTAATGATGTCTTCATCAGACTCAAGATATACTTTCATTTTTTCCGATGTTTTGATAGACGATCCAAAGGGTTTCTGTGCATACACCTTTGCTTCCGCTTCTCCACCGTAGTATTCTCGTTTTTCTCGTACAAGTTTGCGTACTTCAAACTCAAGTGAGGTTTTAATTTGTGATAGATCAGTGTAGTGGTTTAAGTATTTATTGTGCTGGAAAGGGATCTCTAAAGCGAGTTGTCCGAGATCTGTGCTATATTGCTTATTCTTAAATTGGAAATCTACAGCAGAGTCTTCATTCCATTCAGCACGGATTTTTTCAAACCGAGTACGAAGAGCGTCAAAATTCATGAATTAATTTAGGTCAATATCAAATGGTGTGATCCAGTCCTCATTGGAATTCGTAACTACAATAAATGTAATTTGTCTAGTAGATAATTGTGTTGTTAGATAGTCTAATGACGCTTGAATAGTTGATTGCGTCATGCTACCAGATTTATCAATAAAAATTGCTACCTTAGATCCGTTGGGAATTTGGTCAAGTTTACATAAAGTATACCAGTCTGAGATGTTTGTCGCAACTCCCCCATCTCGGTTGACCTGAATCGGACCAAATGTTTTTCCGTCTATTCTGGAACCAATGTAAGATCTATCTGTGATAGCAATTGTAGGTGTTGATGTGATAGTAACTCCACCTTTTTTGATATCAACCACAAAGGTCTCCAGACCCTCTGTGAGGGCGTCTCTGGTCAATGCGATATCAAAGCTAGCTGCGTTGTTAGCGATCGTCAGGGACCTTGTGAGGGGGCTTAGATCGCCACTATTAACAGAACCCCCAGTGCTTCTAACTTCAGCAGTAAAAGTTGTTCCGTCTGGAACATTAGCAGTAGCAACTGCAATGGTTAATGTCTCATTGGTATTAAATGTTGACTCATCAATTATTGTCGCACTTGGAGTAGTAGTTAATGTAAATGGTGTATCATCTACAATAATTGGACCTAGAGTAGATACAATTGCTCCAGATGTAGAAGCAGTTCTAATATTTACTGTAAACGTTTCACCATCATCAGGAATGTAATCTTGCAGTAAATCAATATCAAACGTACCTGCATTTGAATTTACAACAAACGATCCTGATACAGAATTTATATCTGTAGTTGTAGAAGCAGCTCCTGAAGTTGAGTAGTACAGAGTGTATCCATCAGGAATTCCGACAGTGGTAACATCAATTGTTAGCGTCGTTCCTTCTGCTGCTTGTGTAGTGGAAATTGTTGATGTGTATGAAGCTATCGATGTATCAGCAATAGTTATACTAGAAGAAGTTGCTTGGACTGTACCAGTGGTTGATCCCGTTCTAATTTCTAATGCAAAATTTTCTTCTCCTTCAGTAGCATCAAGAGTTAAATCATTCTCTAACGTTTTTGTGATTGTTGCTGTGTTAGTGTTTATAACAAACGATCCAGTTAGGGTAGTACCAGTAAAGTCTGCTGCTTCTACCGTTCCTGTAGTTGAGTAGTACAGTGTAGTTCCATCAGGAACATTTGCTGTTGTTACAGTGAAAGTAACTGTATCTCCTTCATTTACACTGGTTACATCTGGAGAAACTGCATACGTTGCTGTTAATGAAGTATCATTAATTGTAATTGTAGGAGTTGTCGCTACAATATTTCCTGTGAGACTATCAGTTCTAATTTCAACTTCAAAAGTTTCTACTCCTTCAGTTGTAATGTCTGCCGAAGTTGTTAATGTTACAGATGCAGTATTGTTTACAGTCGTAAATGATCCAGAAGTAACAGTAGTAAAATCTGCTGCTTCTATCGTTCCAGAAAGACCATTGAGTGTGTAGTAGAAAGTTGCGTCTGCTGTGTTCGCAGTAACAAATGTAACTGTTACTGAAGATCCCTCATTAATTGATGCGGAACTTACAGTAGCGGTATATGTTGGACCAGACTGAGCATTTAAAAGTACACCCCCAACACCGTATAGAGTATATACTCTATCTCCAATAGAGAAAGAATATCCTAGTGTGTAACTATAAGAATCAACTTCTACACCATTGCTAGTAACTTTTACTGCCTTAGTTGTAGATCCGTTGGTTAAATTAATTACATCATTTGCTAATCCAGGAATGTAAATTAACTGTGCAGCGTTTGAAATATCTACAGTATCTCCATAGTTAAACAGAAGAAGATCCAAGTCTGTGCTATCTGTTAAACTGTTGTGGTATCCCGCAAGCATTGGAGATATATCTTGAAATCTAGCTCCTACAATAGAAGAAGAAAACTTATTTTTATTTTCTCTCAGATAATTTTTAAAAGTTTCTTTATTCTGAGAAGTGGGGAAAGTTGAGGTCATGGTAGTAGTTCTGGGTCTACGTGGTCATAAAAACCGTGGGTCCTTAGTTCGTTATATAAAGTTGGATTTCCGCTTTGCAAATTATGTGGTGTTACTACCACTCCAGTATATGTATTTTGTAAAGAACTGATGTTACTATTTCCTGGAGTATTCCCTTCATTTGTCGTTCTTACTGCTCCTGCATCACTCAATGATGGAGCGGTATGAAATCCTGGAGATGTATCAAACCAAGCTTGCAATTCATTGGCGTATGAATCACTAAATGGTCTTACAAAAGTATTAGCTACCCAATCTAAACCACTATTTTGAAATTCATACGTATCATAAACTCTTAAGTTTCCATCATTATCAATTGTTGGGTTTGTTGCAGCAGCAGGATTCCCTCCTGAGTTTCCATCATTATAAATGGTTCTTCCATGAATATAAAATGCTGTCGTTCCTCTACCACCATTTGCAATACCATACCAATCTCTAGATGTATCTAATCCTTGATTAACTACTGCTATGGATAACTTACCAGAATCTATACCGTTTGGTGTCGTAACATCACCAAAAGAATTGGTCAATCCAGATCCATCTCCTAAATTTGCGGCGTAATCTTGTTGTAAACCATTCCTTAATATTAAATCTTTTGGATTTAATGGTGTCTCTCCAGGAATACCAGTAAAATCTCCATTACTGTCTGGAGGAGTTCTATTGTGATCAATATGATTATTAACTCCCATCTGTCCAGCTTCAATTCCATTCATTACATTTTTAATAAATGGTTCAGCATCAGATAAAACTTCTCCTGTAAAAACTGTATGTGAAGTTATAATATCCACAGCAAAATTGGAAATCATATTTGCTGCCCAGTTAGCAACCGATGCTGCCATATCTGATACGGGAGGAGTTCCTGCTGTATCATTTGGAGGAGTTGGAAATGGGTTACCAGTCAACCATCCAATATTATCTGGAATAAATCCATTCATAGTTGAGGAAAAATTATCCCACCAAGTAGGAGGATTATATCTTTCGTTTGGATCTGTTGGATCAAATACAGCAACTTCGACATGAATCATTGGATGATTCGCTGTATTTAAATCTCTAACTTGTATTACTGTTTTAACAACACTTCCCCACCATTCTGCTTTAGATTGATGTCCAGTATTACCATCATTTACTGTATACCATGGTTGGTCGCAGTATCCAAGTTGCCCAAGACTTTCTGACTGAGTGCTTATAAGAATTCTTCCTGTAATATTACCACCTAGTCTCATTGCAAAAGGACCTAGGGAATTAGTTGCTTCTACAATACGTTGTGAATAACTTGTCCATGGGCGAATATAATTTCCACCTCCACCATATGTCCAGTCAACAGAATTCGCCCTCCCTGAAACGGGAGAGTAGTTTGGACTTAAGAAATTTACCAATCCTGAACCTACTGTTAGTGCTCCTAAAACAGCCATAGTTTTTACCTGTATTTATTATGCTACCAAACTTCGCAGAGATGAATACAACTCTGATGGTGGAATATTGGTCTGAACGTCGTATGTGTTATCTTGGTAAGTATTAACATCAGCACTTACTACTAGAATACCATTACCAAGTTCCTCATATACAAAAGTATCATGAGTAGTTCCTGATTCTGTTACCTGATAAATTGGAGTTCCTCCAGTAAATTTACCAGTAGCATTGTGGTATAACGTAGCAGGGAATCCTGCACTAATAACATCAGTATTATTAGATCTATTCATGTTTCCTGAGGTGGAGAGGTCTCCATCCATCTGAATATTTGATCCTAATAATGTAAGAATAGTATTTACGTTAGATTGATTTGAGCATCCACCAGATATCCACTCTGCATTGATCCAGAGAACTCCACCATTATTTAAATAGGTTAGAACTTTAGATAGGTTTGTTGCATTTTGAAGAAGGGTAATGATATCAGACATGTCTCCACATCCTTGTTCGAGACCCATTCTAAAGACACCATACTTATTAATATTATCTATGGTAGTCTCTACAGTTCCATTAGTAAATGCTGGTGTTTCTGCAGTACTTTGAGATGTAGATAAGTACAGACCATAGTTTGAATCGTATGCTGTAATCAATGTAGATGTACATGGATTAATAATGGACGTTGGATCTGTCTGCTCCATGAAAGTTAAAGGAGCATTCAATACTTGAGGACTTGCACACGATCCTGGTTGTAGTAGGAAGAAACTTCTATCTGGCCAGTTATTTTTAAACTGCAACCACTTACTTTCCATGCTTGATAGAGAGTTATTATTGTTTTCATCAATAACTGCAATACAAACTCGGTTTGCACTTGTTTGTGGTCTCTTAAATCTTACAGTTGTTGTTGCTGTTGATGTTCCACTTGGTCCTACCGCTGTAATTGTGAAAGTTACTTCTGCAAAGTAATTATCTACGTTTACTTTGTACTCATCTACATCACTACCAGTAATAACAATCGAATCTTTATCAACTCTAACTGAACCTACGCCCCTATCAATATTAAGAGTAGTTGCATATGATGATGTATACTGCAAGTTAAATTGTTCTGTTGGTTCTAGTGGACCAACAACTGGCCAAGAGTTATTTGATAACGTAACACTTGGAACTGGAATAGATGATGAGGTTGGTTCTCGTAGATTGGTAACTGAGAATGTATGATATTTAAATGTTACATCAGCAGAAAGATATTCTTGATCTCCTAGTCTAGTATCAAATTGTACACCAGATAAAGCAATCGGGAATAGACCTGAAAAGTTAACAGAAAAATTTGCATTGTAATTAGAGGTGCTAATAATTAATTCACCTCTACTATATTCTGGTAGGTCTGGAACATCTTCACTACTATCTGCATTACCATTAGAACGAATCCATTTTTGAATAGATTCGTAATTTTGTAAGTCTTCATCGATAATGAAAGTTACAGTAAAGTCCCCGAAGGTTACGCCGCCACCAGGAATGATGGGAACACTGCGAAACCTAGTGGGGACTTCTGTAACAGGCATAGTCAAGTCTGGTATATTTGCAGCCTGACAGAAAAAATCTACACCATCAAACAACTCAAGATTTAACTTGAATCCTAATGGTGATAGATAATTTCTGTTCTTTGGCTGCTTTTTATACCAGTCAGCAGACATGTCAACTTCCCAAGCTACACACTATTTAGTGCGTCACATATCATTGAATCGATAATCTAACATAATCCTATACAAGGAATCTCTCATAAACCATAGATGTTCTTGCTCTTCATATGGTCTAGCAGGAGCCCCTGGCCAATATTTAATGGTTTCCGTAACAGAATGATGTAACAAGCGTACATCTTCTATTGTTAAATTTATTGTGTAGTCTGGTTCTTTGTTCATGGGTTACGTGGATCTATGCCTAGGTTTTTGAGATAATCAACCCACCAGTTTTGATCTTTAATGTATCTCCAGTTGGGAACAGGTTTTCCTTGTTCTACAACATAGTGTTGATAAAGCACATCATCTATAGTCTGTGCGATCTGTAAATTCCTCTTCATCTTCGTCAATGTCTGCATATGCATTATCCACGAAGGGTCCTCGTTTTCGTAAAGGTTCTTTTCCGACATAAGAGTTTTCTGTATTAACAGCCGATACCCATACAGCAAGTTTCATTACTATGTAGATAGTGATGAGTGGTAGAAAGCACCCAATAAGAATAATGGTCTTAGAAGTCATCCTCTTCGTCCTCGTCGTAATCGTAAGTTAATCTACAGTCCCAAAGATCTTCATCCCATTCAGGTTCATAAAGAGGGCATGGTTCTTCAAAGAGATGACTCATCCTTAGTTGGTTAATTCTCTCTCGTAATGACTTGTAGAACTCTCTCCTCTCGTTTGAATTCATACGTAGTATGCTTTATAGTAAGCGACAATACCATCAGTTCTCACGTTACCCTGAGACACCCAATCATGAACACATTCATAAATGCTTTGGTTAGAATATCTAGGTGATCCATCAGAGCAAATTTCAGATCCAAACTTTTTCAGTAAGATGTTTAGACCTTGAGTTCTGATATCCATGCGCTCATCACTGTAGCGCCAATCAATTTCCATACTCATTTATAATATCCAGGATAGTATTGTAAGCGGTGTGGGCACCTTCGTGGTACTCCTCAGACTTCTTGTCTAGTGTACCATCGTATAATTCTGTCTTAAGTTTGTATACTTTCGCCAGCATATCAACCTTACTTAAATTTCCTCTAGGCATTGTTCTGTTTGGGTTCATGTTGTTTCATTATAGCGTATGCTTGATTATAGTAAACAGACTTTCTATCGCCTGCTTTCTCCAACTGTCCCACTATAGACGACCAAATGAGGTGTTGCATCTCACTTTTCATAGTTTTTGTTTTTATATAGACATAAAAAAAGAGGACCCGAAGGTCCTCTGTGTTGATATGTAGATGAGAATCACATCAAGTTCGTGACTTGGACTCTTCTGTAGTACATGTTAGCACTTGCGGTAAGTGCTTCAGCATCGGGTGTGCCGTTGTATGCACCGTTGGTGGTGACGAAAGGATTGCTGACCATGCCGTAGCGAGTCTTGAAACCAATTTTTGGTTGGAAGCTGCTAGGATCGATCGAGCGAACCATTTGGAGGGGTACGTATGGGCAGTAGAATAGTCCTGCGTCATAAGGCGAGGTGCCCTTGTAACCTACGACATAGAAGTGCTTGTCGCTTAGGTTTGCTGCATAAGGATCAACATAGACCTTAATGCGTCCGTTGATTGTACCGACTAGGAGGTTACCAGTGTCATCAACTTCACCGATGGAAGGACCACCAGCACCAGTTAGACCCGAGGAATAGTCGAGTACACCAGCCATTGCTAGTGCGCTAGCAACGTCTGCGGAACACATTAGGAAGTTGCCCTTTCCTCTACGAGTCTCTTGTGCGATTGCGTTAGCATCACGCTCGATTTGGAAGAGAAGACCCTTGAACTTCTCAACAGACCAGCGACCGTTGGAGTCAACGTCGAGGTCAAAGATACCTTGAGAAGCGGTGTTGTTCTGAGCACCAGGCTTAGCAACACGATAGACCGTTCTGACGACTTCACGGTTGATCTCAGCAAGAACTTCGCTAGACAGAATGTTAGCAAGCTCCTGCTCAGCATCTAGACCATGGATCGCCTTGAGGTCTTGTGCTAGTTCTAGAGTGTACTCAGCTTTGAGTGCTCTGGACTTCGCTGTTACCGAAGTCTTCTCAATGCTGAAGGACATCTCACGGAAGAGACGACCAGATTCGCCCATGCGCTCAAGATCTTCACGAGCCATTCCCTGTGCTACCTCATAGGTGCCTGCAGGTGAGTCGTTAAGTAGTGATGGGTTGTTGCCTTCGGAATCGCCACCGACACCAGCGCCAGTTCTAGGTGTATAAGCACCTGTTGTAGCGTCGTAACTAGAAGAGAATCCAGTATCGGGTTCGTTGAATAGTGCCTCTTCGCCGCCTTGGTTCTCGTAACGTGAACGCATTGCGAAGATTAGACCTGTAGGACCAGACATTGGCTGGACGCCACAGATATCATATGCAACGAGGTTAGGCATTGCACGGCGGATTAGGGAGATCAGTACAGGATCGAATCCTGCAAGACCTGCGGTGTTAGCGTTGCCCAGTGCTGAACCAGCAGGGCTAACTCCAGCACCGCCGAGGGAGTTAACTGCGACCTCGGAAAGCATTCCACGCTCTTCGCGAAGGAAACGCTCTTGATTTTCTAACAGGACAGCGGTAACACTCTTTCTATAGTTGTCTTTAATGGAGCCTGCGCTCTCATGACCTAGAACAGGTGCCCACTTTTCCTGCAAAGATTTTGCATTAAACATTTGTTTGTGCCTATGTGTTTGGAAAAATTAGTACGTTATAATTAGGATTGACCCCAACGGTTAAGTGCGTGGAGGTATGCCGTCATTGCTGGGGATGCCTCTTCGCCTTCTACGGGAGTCTCTTCAGACTCTTCTCTCACTACTGGAGAGTTAGGGAAATAACTCTCTTTAATTGTGTTGATCTTCTTGGAGTATTCCTCTTCAGAAGTAAATTCAACACCTTCAGCGAGAGCAGCGAGTTTGTCTTTCTGAGTATCTACGAGTCCTTCTGAAACAATGTTCAGAACAACTTGCTTAGCAGACTCATTGAGACGATTCTGTAGTTTCACATTAGCCTTGACCTGTTCGTCTAGGCGCTCTTCCATTTCACGAATAGTATCAGCCATACCCTCTACCGCGTCAACTTTGTCTTCGGGGATAGAGATGTAGTGCTCTTCAAAGAGATTCTTGAGACCTGCGATGAAGTCTTCAGTAATCTCATTTCTGATTCCACGGTCAACAGCAACTTGGTTTTGCTCCACCCATTGACCGATGGCGTAGTTAACAGTTCCACTAACTTCTTCAGAAAGCTCGTTCTTTGCTTCAGCAACGTGCTTCTCCATTTCAGTAGCGAAATGTTCTACAAGCTTGTCGTACTCTTCGGAGAGTTTTGCTTTGATTGCAGCCTCAAAGATTGTGGTTGCTTTCTCTTTAAACTCTTCGGAAAGTTCTGTTCCTTCAAATAGTGCATTAACGTCGTCAGAAACGTCAAGTGACTCGTAGGAAGGTTTGATAGGATACGAAACGTCGGGACCTTTGCTGGTTCCGTAAGCAACCTCAGCACCTATAGAAGGTGTGGTTCCTTGATCACCAGCATCGTTAATATTTGCGGTTTGTGCGGTACCATCACTTTGTGCTGCTTTAGCACCAACTGGTGTTGCTGCTTTAGCTCCTGGGTTGTTTTCGCCCTCATCGTTACCATCTGGACGGGGACCGCCATTATCGGTAACAGACTGACCTGATGGGGCAACTTCAGTACCCACGCTAGGAGCAGGATCTTTACCTCCCTTTGCGCGATTTGGTTCACCAGAAATACCACCGCTAGGAGCGGCAGGATTTGCTGGAAGTACAGCTGCGGTTACGGTAGGCATTGGGTCGCCCTCTGCTAGGACAATGTTTTGCTCACTAACGAACTCCGCAAACTTTTCGTTTAACATATCTGACATTTGAGTTTCCCCGTGTTTCGTATGATTAGTCTAAGTTTATTTATTAAATTATAATCCTGAAAGGAAGTTCTCAAAGACTTTGAGAGTCCTCCCTTCCAGTTCTGAGCGAGTAGCCTCGCTCACATATCTTTGGTATTTAGCAACTTTTGATTCCTTTAGAATTCCGTTGTCCCATACCCATTCTTTACCTTCCATGATGCCGTTGACGAATGCATCTGGTGCGGAAGGATCTGCTACGATATCTGCAGCAGTTGCTAGCATGAAGTCATCCATAACAACATTACAGTCTTCGCGCTTATCGATGCTTCCCATACCACGAGAAGAAACTCCTAGTTGAACTCCTTCTTCTAGTAAATTTTTAGCAATCTTACCCATTGGAGTATCTAGAATTTGTGCCTTACCCATGAAGTTATTTCCTTCAGAACGTAAGTCAGTAATTCTATGAGACACTCTGTCTAGGTTTACGGTAGGACCATCAGGGTGACCTAGTTCACCTAGAGCACGCTTGGTTTTTACGTATTCTTCGTTGTAACGATTAACTTCTTTTTCGAGAACCGAGAAAGGATACATGCGACCGTTACGGTTTTTTAATTCCGACTGAAGAAATACACCTTCGATGTACATTTTTTTATCATCACCAGTTCCTTCGGTGATGAGTTTTACATCTTCAATCGTTTCCGTTATCAGTTTCATTTGGTAGTTCCTCTGCTGGTTCGTCAAAATATGATTTCGCTACAATCTGTTTGTACTGAGACATTGCATCTGCAGCACGAGAATACAAAAGATCTTGAATTGCATCTATTGCATTTGCTCTTTGTCCGTCTTCGATGGACTTAACTACGCTAAGAACCTCGGCGTTGGGGTTGGATTGTTCCATAATTTAGAATTATTTATCTTTAGATTGACTTGGAGGTAGAGATTTTTGTTTTTGTACTTCTCTATCAAGGTTCGCATCAGCAGAATCTTGCTCTCTATCGAATGAGTCATCTGCTTGAATGCCCTGCAACTCTGGGGAGAATGCAGCATTTTGTCGGTCCATAGTATCGAACATATTGACCTGAGTTGGATCCATGACCAGACCAGAATTGATCTCGGATTGGATTTGTTTATCCATCTCCTTGAAGTCTTTATCAGTTTGTTGAAGAACATGACGACGAACATAATCAACAGAATAATACTTACCGACAAAAGGATCCATCTGTGCTACAAGACCCATTCGTTGGGTCAGCATTTCAATTTCTTTGAGTTCATTAAAATGATTATCATGTATGAAGTCGTATTGAATATGCTCTTGCATATCATCCCAATCTTCAGGAGCGATGACACCCTTGAGGATGAGTTGAGTCTTAAGAATATCGTGGAAGATTCCACTAAATCTCTTACGTAGTCTTCCGATAAACTTACTAAACTTGAGTTCGTCACGGAGGACTTCAGTTGATTTACCAAGGTTAAATCCTTTGTTATCGTCTGTGAGACGGGAAGGAGGAAGATTGAGAGAGTTATAAAGTTTCTTTTTAAAATACTCAACGTCCTTAAGTTCTCCAAGGTTTTGTGCTCCTGGTAGAGTTGTAATCTCAGTACCGCGACCACCCTCTCTACGAGGTAACCAGAAGTCCTCAAGCATACTCATGTGCTTTTTATCATCACGCATCTCACCAGTTTGTGCGTCATACACAAGCTTGTTGCGATAGCGATTCATTACATCACGAAGATATTGTTCTGCTTTGACCTTGGGTAAGTTACCAACATCAATGTAGAAAATTCTACGCTCAGGTGCGCGAGACAATCTGTAGATAACAAGAGCATCCTCAATCATTCTAAGTTGGTTGAGTGATTTGATTGCCTTGTGCATAAAGCTCAAGTGCATTCTCTTGTTCATATCCTGCAAACCAGAGTGGCAGAATGTGATTGCATCAAATGCAATTTTAATTCCTTGGTTTGCTCCAAAATCACCTGATCCCATTAGGGAAGATGACCTAGCATAACCTTTTGGATTATAAAGATAGTAATCAATGTAGTCTCCCCACTCATGTTCTAGAGCGGTGCCTCTTACAACTACAGGATCCTCTACTTTTCCGATCTTCTGTCTTACACGACGGATTTTGAGTGGATCAATATAACGAAGTTCTAAAATACCTCTCTTAGGATCGGCAAGATCGATTACTTTGTGGTAGTAACATCTACCATCAATATACCAATTACGAATTAATTCGTGTGCCTTCATATCGAAGTTGAGCATACGCTTGATGTGCTCAAACTCTTCTCTAATTCTTTTCTTTACTGAAGCGCCAACTTCCAGATTTGTTAACTCAATCTCTACACAAGTATCATTGGAATCGCTAACGACAAATTCATTTACAATATCATCAATAGCAGAATCAACTTCTGGATGAAGAGACATATCTCTATATCTCTTAATCAGATCATACTCATTTCTTGCTTGAGAATCTGTTTCGACGTAAGTACCAAAATATCCCCCCGCAGCTACGGCAACTCCGTCATCTGCGTTGGGAGGGACAGGGGATTGCCCCCTGTCCTTATCCTTACGGTTAATTTGAAACCCAAATAACTGACTCATTGTGTATTAACGTGCTGTTCACCAACTATTCTATTTATGATCTTAAAAAATCACTCTCCAGGAGCAACTTCAGGTGGGTTAGACCCAGCAGCAGATCCAGTTTCAGCAGTCCAGTAGGAGAGTTGGAACTCAACTGTGAACTCAGAAACCTGATCGTTGCTGTCGTATGCAAGATCAATTTGTGAAACGTTAGTTGGGAAAGCATGCCAGAGTTTATAGGATCTGATAACGCTACCTGCGTCAGATGCATCTTTCTCAAGTTGCTTGACTAGTAGGTGCGCCATGTAACCAGTTCCACTAGTTTCAGGTGTGAATAGTGGTGCTCTGTTGCCCTCGTGTGTATTCATTTGAGCAACCCATTGCTCCATGAATGCACGGATTCTCATGTCTTCGTCATTGACGAATGTAGCAGTCCAGGTATCGAATGTACGATCTCCTGAGATCTTTACAGTTCTTCCTCTAAAAGGAACATCGATTACACCCATGTTGGATGCGGGGAGTGCTGCAGATTTGCAGAGGATGTTAGTGAGGTCTTTATCAGTACCACCCTTTGCGAGGGTTCCTGGGAACTCGATGTCCACCAAGAACATATTAGGCTTAACGCCTTGTCTGATCTTCTGCAGAAACTCAGATACGTTTGAGTTAATAGCCATTGTTTTTTCCTTTTCCCTTGGTTAGTTGAATAGTTGGTAAGATCAAGCGCGTCCGACTACTTCACTGAAGGAAACTCCAGATCTAGTAGCGATGAACGAGAGAGTAATGTAGTTAATCGAACGTGTTGGTTTTACAAAGATTTCAGCAACAAATTCGTTACGGTCAATTACAGATGAAGTGTTGTTTGACTCATCACAAACAACTAGGTAGTCAGTAATACCTCTTCTTGCCTGAACCTCAGAGAGGTAGGAAGTAAGTGCATTTGTAAATCCGAGTCTTGTGGTTTCGTCATTCTGTTCAAAAATGACTCCTTTAGCAAGTGCTTCTGCTCTTTGCTCGATGTTGATAAAGAGACGACGGACGTTGATTCTGTCGAATGCAGAAGGTGAGGAGAGTGCAGTCTTATCACCGAATAGAGTGATACCCTGACCTGGGAAAGAAACAATAGGATTGATTCTGTTCTGATAGAGTTCGTCTCTATCTGCTTGAGTTGGGTTATATGCTAATTTGATAGCATTACGTACACCACCTCTTGATAGACCTGCTGGTGAGAACCAGTCATCGAGTGTTGCCGAAGTTGCAACACATAGACCCGCTACATCTCCGTTACATGGGATGTAACGATACTCATCATTGAAGCGATCATAGAAATACTTATAACCGCTATCAAATACTGCGTATGAAGTAGATTGAATAGTGGAGAAGAAGTTGATTGTGTTGTCCTTCTGCTGTGCTCTTGTTAGAGTTGTTGTTCCAGAAACTTGGTTTCCTTTGTGAGCAGAAACGAACGCGATACAATCTTTTCTTAGGTTTGATGCAGTGATACAGTGACCTGCTTTGACTTTGGTATCAGACTCATCTGTTAGGGAACCACCCATTAGAATGAAGTCAACATCAACAGTTTCGGTATCATGGAATAGAGTCATTCCAGTTCCAAACTCTGCAGGAGTGTAAGAATAGTCATCAGTACCACCTGCTAGGGTTGTCTTGACTACACCAAAGAGTTGTGCTTTTGTACCCGAAGTCTGTGCAGAACCAGCAACACCAGGAGCGAAACCAGCACCAGCAGATGATGGGTTATATGCTGGAATGTGGTGTGATCCGAAGTAAACGTACTCAGATGCTAGTTTAACTGAGGTTGGATAGTATGAGGATGAACCCTCAGATGCCTTACCATCAGACAACTTGGAGAGATAAAGTAGTCTCTCTAGAACTGTGTTTGCTGTTCCTGCAACACCACCAGTTCTGTCGATAACTGCAACATGAACTTCATCATATGAAAGTCCTCTGTCTGCTGCAAACTGAGAAGTACCAGGGCGAGGTCCGATTGCTGATAGGCGAATCTTATTATCACCTGGTACTGCATAAGATGCATCAATGTTGGTATTTGTCCACCAGTCTTCAACAGTGATTGCGATCGATGTATCTTGAACAAATGTAACCTCAAGAGTACCAGCAGCGCCAGAACCTTGAACAACTTGTACGATATCGCTAGTCTGATAACCAGTACCACCAGTGGTAACACTAGCAGAAGAGATAACGCCAAGAACGTTGTCGATTGTGAAGGTTGCGTTGTTACCACCACCAGATACAACTAGAACTTCACCGTTAGTATATCCAGTACCAGGAGTGTCGATTGCGATGCTATCGATAACTCCACCAACTGAAGTGAAATCGACAGTCATGTTTTGTCCAGTACCACCAGTTACAGCAACTGCAGTTCCAGTTGCGCTGTAAGTAGATCCACCTGTTGATAGGGTGATTGCAGAAGGAGCACCAGTATTAACTACAACGTTTACAGTTAAGTTTGCACCACTACCACCAGTTACGGTAGCAGCACCTGTAGTGTAATCACTACCAGCAGCGTTAACGCTAAGTGCCGTTGCAATACCAGTATCAGGAGTATCTAGAGTATCTGAAGATGTTAGTCTTGTGGTTGGGTTATCAAGGATAACTGCTGCCTTGAGAGATGCAGTGTCCCAAGAAAGAACCTCGGCGGTTTTGCTGCTGCCGAAGTCTAGGTTTGTTCCTGCAGCCATTCCAGCAGGTGCTGATGCGAAAGTAACATACTGGTCAGCACCACGGTCAGTGATAACAACATCCAGTGCGTTACCCCAAATACCAGGAGTTTTTGCTGCCCACTTCCAAGCGGGAGTAGTTGTTTCGATTCTTGATTCGTAGTCGGTTTGACTTCTGATGATAGCAGCAGCACCAGCGTTGACTGCGCCTGTTTCTGCGCGTACAACTGATAGGCGACCGCCGTAGTTTAGAAACTCAGATGCTACAAAGTAGTCGTCTGCGTTATCAGAACCAGGAGCACCAAATGTGTCTACTAGTTCTCTCTGAGATGCGATGGTGGTAATTTCACCAACGGGACCTTTTTGGAATGTTGAAACTAAAGCAGCCGTAGTAGCAGCGGAGTTTACAACGGTTCCTGTAGTTAGGTCACGTTCTTTAATAACGACACCAGGCGAGATTTGACTTGCCATGTTTTTGTCTCCTGAAAAGTACCCAAAATTGTCTATGATTATTTAGAGTTTTGTCTCTTTTCAGTGGGGAAACAATGCATGAACACCCTACCAGTCAGGGTAGATATCTGGTCTAAATCTGGGGACAGGATCATATGATAGGTCTAGTTTTTCTTTTTTCTTTTTTCTAGATTCAGTTACTCTTTTAACGGTACAGTCTTTACACTCATAAGAATATGCAGACAGTGACTTTCTATCTTTTCTAATCCTATAAAAATCTGTGAGTAAATCTTTTGCCCCACCACAAGACCTGCATTGTCTTGTTTTGAATAATAGATGTTCTAACTCAAACTGATCGCCTAAGTCCATTAGTAGTTCCACATGTATCCGACTTCTTCCTGTGTTGTTCCATACTCCCAAAGAGTTCCGTCTCCGTCCACGAAGGTATCATCACCCATACCATCATCAATAAAACCAAATGGAGCCATGTCCTGTTCTATTTGATTACGCTGTTCATCATAGATTCTTCTTCTGATATCCTGGTCCGTCATCTCCTTAAAGTATTCCTGCATGACTAACCATGCAAACAATACCATACACATAACAAGGTCATCATGATATCCTTCGTCTGCTTCCCATGCTTGCTTCTTCTGCACAAACGTAGTAAGTTCTTGGAAGATCTGGAAGTCATTGAATATTAATTTGTCTTCTTCAATAATAGCTTTGAGATTAGCGCAACCAATCTTCTTCACAGTCACGCTCATCTTTACACCTAGTTGGGTTTTGTTTCCTGAGAAACCTTGACCAACAACTTGACCTGCTCTACCACGCATCGCACACATAAGTACGTTAGGATATTCAAGGTCATAATTGAGAGTGGAAGCAATACCATCTCCAATATCATTTACTTCAACTAAAATATAAGGATTATTATATTCTTTTGCTACTTGAAAAATGACCGAGGGAAACAGTACAGGCTTAATCTCATTATTTCTGTACTTGGCAACAATTTTATACGGGACAGTGGTGATATCAAACACGACGAAAGCAGAATAATCGCCACCGATTCCTCGGGCAACATCCACAGTAACAATGTATTCATGATCTTTTTCTGCCCTCGTATATACGTCAAGTCCTGCATTGCTTTGTATGGGATCGTGGAATGGTATATTTTGTAGTTTTGCTGGACTAATCAAAGTATCAGCAGATCCAAGGAAGTCGCACTCAAACTCTTGTGCAAACTGTCTTGGAGATGTGTTCTTAATCGTCTCTTCTTTCCACTTAGAGTCCCTTCCAGGAACTTGAGACCAGTGGACTTCATTAGTAATATAATCATTTCTACCTCTACTAGCATCTTCCCACATCTTATAGAAGTGATTCATGCCGTTAGGCGTAGAAATGATAATTACTTTGGTTGATTTACCAGACGTAATAGTAGGATAAACAGAGGCAAAGAATTGCTCTGCAACATGGTTTGGAACGAACGCAAACTCATCGAGGAAGAGGATGTTAAACGACATGCCTCGGACAGCACTTGCAGATGTAGAAGCAGCCAGAATCTTTGATCCATTTTCTAACTCCACATTACCTTTGTTCCATACAAGAATACCATGCTGCATCCACTTTGGTAAGTTTTCGTATGCAAGTTGTAACCTTCCTAGAAGCTCCCTTGCGGTACTAGCCTTGTTAGCAAGGATACCAATATTAACACTATCGTAAAAGATAGCATAATATAATAGGTAGGCGACAACAGTAGTTGATTTACCAGTCTGTCTAGGAAGTTTCGCAATGTTAAATCTATTGTTGTGGAAGTCTCTGAGAATTTCTTTCTGAAAATCATACATGTTGAAAGGAACCAAACCTTCATCAAGCGAGATGATCTTAATATAATTCATCGCAAAGTAAATGGGATCGTTCTTACACTTGATCCACTCATCAATTTGCTTTTTTGTAAATTGTATTGGGGTCCCCGCCTTTTTCAGGTTGGGATTACCCAAGTACACATCATTACTAGTTGCCAAAACAAAAACCTAGTTCACCACTACTATTTATAGGTCTCCAAATTGATCGCGCATATCTTCCATAATTCCTTTCTTTGCGGCAATAGCACCTTCAATATAACCAGCACGTCGTTCCCACGTCTGACCACCCTCAATTCCTTTTGATGGATTGATGCATGTCTCGTCACCTAGTTTATTACAAACAAGACCAGCAAGGTCTAGTTCACTCTTGTCGTATGATGCGGCTGTACCACTAAAAACATGCTTGCCGTTGATCCAAATAGCACCACATTTAGGACATTCTTTTCTCTCAAGTTTGAGATCCGACAGTTCCTTATCGTTGGTCATTTTTTAATTCCTTTATAAGTTTGTTGTAATCAGGTAGATCCTTTATAAGTTGTTGTTCTAATTTACGTCTCATCATAAACATTCTAAACTTAATCCATTGATATCTAATTACGAGATCAATGTATGCGAATAGACGCACCGTTTCTTCCATACCTGCATACGCTACAAGCAGAATAAAACAAGTGATTAATACATAAAGACCAAGCATTTCTTTACACTCTGATACAAAGTATTATAGGACTATGTAGGTGAAAATTGTGTATCGATAGGCTACTTTTTTATAAGTGTTGGTTTACACATCCTATACTAATGTACCGTGCGCCCTTCTGATTTCCCTGAGTGCTTCAAGGTCCATATTTTTTGTTCCTCCGTCGTAGGCATGAGCATAACCCTCCTCAATCATTTGCTCGTTGAGGGACACGCTGCTATCCCCGATGTAAAGCCAACCCAGAAGACGCCCATACTTCCCAGTACCACCAACAAGTTCAGTCCTAACAGACAACTCATCATCACCAGCCAACGTACCTTCCAGTTTTTCTTTGAGCCAGTTGGTTGCTTCGATTCCAAGTGCTTTCTCCTCTAGGTTTCTCGTCCTTTTCTCTGGCGTATCAACTCCTGCAACTCTAACTCTTTCTTTCTTGTATAAATCAAACCCGAGGTCGATAGTAACATCAATAGTATCACCATCAAGGACACGGTTGATCTCCGTCACTCGGAAGTTGTAGCAGCTCTTTCTGCTTGGGGGTGTCAATGCTCCCATTTTCTAACTCTGCAAATGCTTGTCTTAATATGTATACAACTACAAATAATGCACCTGCAACTCCAAGTATCACACAGATAATTACTGACCACACAGGGTCGTTAGCATTATCAAGAGGTCTTAATAGTAAATTCATTTATGTGCTTTGTTAAAAGGTTCCCAATGTTGCCAACCATAAGTATGGACTGCCCACATACCAATAATGGGAACGAAGACTAGGCACCATGCCAATAGTCCACATCCCCATGGGTTGTTTAATACTGTTCCACAAAATCTAGCAAACTGTAACATCATAATGGATAAGCATTTACTAAACTCCAAGACACAAAACCTATAATCAAACCAAATATAATTGTTGCTGAAAGACTAGTTTCTGGTTTCATTTTTATAAATCTGGCCAAGGATCTGAATTGTGGAGGCATGATCTGGGATGTACCCACTCTTTATTTAATTCATGTAGTTCCAATTTTAGCTTCAAATTTTCTAGTTTCAACATAATGTTTTCTTTCTCTAACTTTTTAATTTTCTTCTGATGATTCATTTCTTTTTTTCCAGAGTTCTAAGAAGTAACGATCAACTTGATACAAGTCTTTTTTGGGTGGATCTTCATTAGAATTTTCAGACCAGTCTTTGCAGAGCATTCTCATTTCGTGTGATATACCTGAAGGTTTAAACATTCGTCCGAATGAAGACATAGCGAATGCAAATCTCATTCTAATGCGCTGTTCCATTTCCTGAGTAGGCGTCAGTTTCGTAATAGTTATTTTCACCTTTTCTGTACCCGAAATATGCGGTGGCACATATAAATGGTAGTGATCCGAAAAGTAGGACATGTGCTAGGGTCATTAAATTTTGTCCTCGTAGATTTTAATTAGTTTCATTGCTTGTTTCCTATCAGATCCACACGGAGCATTTCTTAAACATCGAAGGATCAATTCATTATCACTGATAGTGGGTTTGATAGTAAACCCCCACTTATCAACTTCACCTTCGGTGGGTGCTTCAACGTAATCAAATTCGGATAGCATTACCTGGTGATAGCGATTGGAAAATTTTAGAACATGCATTTACAGCATGGGTTGCTCCATATACTCCAGAGAAGATATATGAGATACCTAACTTGGAACAATACAGTTCCAGTTCCTTACATTTTGAGATGTCATTGGTGCTGTAATCAATAACAATATCACCCTCTTCGAGTAACGGCAGTAACTCATCTAGAGTGTCTTCTGCCTTTTGCTCAGGACATGTGATTTGAAAAATACCAGGAACTTTACCAGCACTAGTAAATTTCTTACCATCGGACTTAACTGCTTGAACAAGAAATTCCAGTGAAGTTACACATCCACTAATATATCCTGCTTCATATTGTCCACAGGCATTCTCATAGTTTGTACTACTATAACCCCAGACTTCAATTCCTTTCTCAATCATACGGCGAGACATACCTTCACCAGTACGACCTAAACCAATCATTCCAACTTTCATTTTAATCTTCCTTTATTTTTTACAGACCATGTTATCTCCATGGTAATTACCATTAGTGTAATAAATGCAAATACAAATAGTCCGCTCATCATAGTGGTATCTTTAACCAAGGTAATAGTGGGGGAATTATTCCAATGAGTCTAAGAAGACCCTCAGCAAAAAGTGCGAGAACAACCCAACCAACACACATACTAATAATTCCAGCATTACGATTGTGCTTTCGTATTGCATCGTCAATCATCTCCTGTGCTTGTTCTTTGGTTATGTAATTGTTACTCTTACTCCACATGGACTACGCCAGTCATACCTGCTCCTTGATGAGGTCCACAAAAGAAATTATAGTCCCCTTTGTCTGCAAATACAACGTCCTGCGATTCTCCTGGAGCAAATAGTAATGCTTCTCTAGAAAGATCTGGACGTGCCTCAACAATAATATTATGTGGAGGTAGTGCTTGATTGATGAAATGAATTGTATCGCCCGCAGAGATTGTGATCTCATTCGGTTCAAATGCTAAGTTGCCACCAGCACCCATTTGTACATCTACTGCCCATACAGGAAGTGCTAGGAATAATGAAGCGAATAACGAAACTAATAGCTTCATAAGTACGTAGTAACTTCTTTATCTATTAGCAGTTACTGTATAAGTACCTATTCTTTATAATTTTTTATGATTTTCGTTAGGAATTGGTAACTTCGTCTGGGCAATACTCTTCCATATAGAACTGAAGTTTTTGCTTCAGGTCATCGTATTCATCCCACATGTATTCTGAACCAGTCTGAGACTGGTATACCTCACATGCTTTGATAAGGCGGTAGATGTCTGTACCTTTGAATCTCATACCCATAGTAACAATGCTCACATATTATAATTAGCAGTTCCAAGCACGCAATGATTTGTTTATGCGGGAATCAGGATCTCTTGATGTTTTCTTGGAGGTCAGTTTCTTTTTCATACCTTTCATTCTCGCACAAAAGCTTGCTCTACGAGGGTTCCCAACTTTCTTTGAAGGTGCCTTAAGATCGCTTCCTGGGTTCTCGCGCTCATACGACTTCCTACCTTTTTCGTTGAGTCCTCCTGACTTTTTCTTTCCTTCCTTCTTGGTCCAGGCTGCTTCATCTAATTCAAGTTCCTCTTTCTTCACTGAGCGAACGGGCACAGCAAATCTGTCCCATGCCTTAGGACCATAGGAGCATTCTTCTCTAGTTTCAGGTTTCTGACACAGTTTGCAAAACTTTTGTTCTTCTTGCTGTTCTGCTAAAACATGAGAGGCAAGATCCTTAATTTCTCCGTATGTTCTCATGATAAACAAAAGGGTGTACCAGACTATTTAGCGTTTACCACCACTCATATCCTTCAGCATCTTTTGTAACTCTGATGTACTACCTACAAACATAGCGTTGTTGGTAACTTTAGATGGACCTTTCTTTTCTTCGTCCAAATCCTTCATCTTCTTATGCAGGTCTTGGAGTTTCTCTGTCATGTCTGCAACGTGCTTCATTGCCGCTACAGCGACTTCATACGCTCTTGGGTGCCCTGACTCCTGTGCGACCTCTAAAGCGCCTCTGACCGCCTCCTGACCCTGATCTATGAGGGAGTAGAGTTCTCCTCTTGTATATTCATAATCTTTTGTGCGGTCATCTTTATCAACCTTCTCTGGTTTTGGTTTGATTGGTTTGCTTTCCTCTACTTGTACTTCGATATCAAAAGCGTCTTCCATGTTATTTTCAAACTTGCTCATAAGATATTAAACCCACTATTAAATCCAAAGTCATCATCTGAAGTGACGATTAAATCATCATTAGCATCGACTTGACCATCTTGGTTGAGATCTGTAGTTGCCTTTGGCGTGTATGTAAGTTCTGCTGCCCTACGACTAACATCCTTACCTCCAATGCTTTCAAAAACTGTAGCCTTTCTGATGATGTCTGCCTTATTGTATGGACCATACAGATATGACTTAGCAGTAAATTGTAATGTATAAATTACTAGTCTTCTACTTAAGAATGTATCGTCCCATTCATCTTCCAAATTAACATTATTCAAAGTGATGGAAACATCTCGTTTTTCATCCATATCAGGAATCATCTTTAATGTGATGTTAAAAGATGGTTGGAAGTATGGGAGGATTTGTTCTAGAATTTGAAGACCAGTATCCTGATCTTTAGATAGAATACCAACTTCAAAACTCAAAGTATATGGAACAGGTACATACTGAACTCTCAGTTCATTTCCATTATCTTCAATAACAGTTTTATATTTTTGGATGGGACTTGTTTTTCTAGCAGCATCATAAGAAATCCCATTCATCTCAAAGTACATGCGAGGCATGGTAATTGCAACTTTTTGAGTTGATGGGCTTTCAAAAATACGATATAAAAACTTTTGCTTTGGACCATATGCCAATGCAACTTTTTCAGTCTCAATTACTTCCCCACTTGTGGGATCTTTTTTCTTGATCTCAATATTATTAAATAGGGTTCCGAAACCGACTACTGTTCTTCGGATGGTTTCGTTATAAAAATGTGATCCTAACATCAGAAACTACCTGTAAAATTACCATATTCACCGAAAGGATTTCCTTCAACCCAATCAACAATGTCGTCACCACCATCTTCAATGGATAGATTCTGATCATACTCAGAATTGAGATTATCAATTGAGGTAAAAGCTCCTAAAGTATATAGGGCATTAGAAGTAGTGCCTCTAATTAAATCCCCATCTCTGAAATCCCCAGTCTTATTCATTATACCTAGTTGGAACTTAGATCCATTCCAGCTAGCAACTTCACCAATTACAGACGAAGACAAATCATACATCTGCGCTCTATTTCCACTAGTGTCGGTTGCCTCATATGCGTTTAAAACATATCTGTTATTTGCGGCGTCGTAGTAGAAATGACCTTTGGTTACAGTAGCAGTGGTTCCATTATACGTATATCTATATTTCAATCTATTGTCTTCAAAACTCCAGAAGAAATATTTTGATTGTGTTGTTGTAGCGTAAGTAGGATCAAATGATGCAGAGTGATCGATAAAAACAAGACCAGATCCATCTGCTGCCCATGTTCTATCCCCACCTCTATCAATAAAGTTACCAGAAACAACATATTCTCTAGCAAGAAAATCAGCGGGAAGGTCAGGAGCATCAAATGTAACTGTTGGTGGTGTTGTATATCCAGATCCTAAATTTATAATTTGAACAGCATTTACTACACCATTGTCTATTGTACATGTAGCAGTTGCTTGCGATCCTCCAGATGGTGGAGCAGGCAATGTGACTGCTGGTGCTGTTCTATATCCAGACCCACCACTAGTCAGATTAATTGATCCAATCACTCCACCAGAAGCTAGAGTGCTGGTAGCAGTTGCTGCAGATCTTTGAACACTAAGTGTTAGTGTAGTAACAACTGCATTATCAAGTTCAATCTCATCAATTTCCTCAATACCAGTATCAAACTCATCACTACCCTGCTCATAAATTTCAGCAGTAATTTCATAGTAATATAATTTACCTAACTGATAAAATGGGGATTCTCTTTCTACAAATTTAATTTCGTAAGCATTTCCTGTTAAAGGATAATAAATTAAATCTCCTTCGTTTGGTCTGGTAGTTATATTCAGACTTAAAGCAGGAACCAGTGATTGCTCCCACCTTCTTTTTGATAGGACGAACTTGATTTCGTCAGTAATACGAACACCAAACTGACTGATGAATTCTGAAGGCGAACCAAATCCCTCTACGTTAATCAGAAGCATCTCAATCATGTATGCTTGATTAAACTCCGAGTAAACAACTTCTCCCAATGTCTTATCTCTCAGTAGAGTTCTAGGAATATAATAGACATCGGTTCCAAACAACTTGATTTGCTCATCAACCAAGTCTTGTACTAGATTTTGTTCAGTGGAAATACCACCGTTTTGAGGAAAGTATACCTTTTTCATCCGATCATATCCAGAGGTGGTAATTCGTATGTACTGGAAGACGCATCCATCAACGCTTGAATTTCATTGAGAGCATCTTGATAGAGCTCTCTACCATTCATTGATACGCCGCCAGGGAGTTGAACTCCATTGAACTTAATTAGGTTTTGTCCCCACTGTCTTTTCAATAGAGCAGTAGCATACTTTTTAATAAATGGATCGTTATAAACTTTGGTAAAATCTTGGGGATCTAATGCTCTATGGCATTCGATTAGAAGATATTGACCTTCTGTAACTCTATCTGGATCAATATCAATATAAAGACGATCCTGTCGAATATTGAATCTAAAACTGACCAGAGCACCAGTGTTGATAATCATATCGACAGTCTCAAAATGAGACTTAACCATATAATAGTTGACCATATCAACACCACCAAATGCTAGACCAGTTCCCGATGTATATGAGAACAGATCCATCAGATAATATTGATTGTTTAGTCCGAACAAACTGTTACGAACAAATGAAGAACTGATACCAAATACTTTAGAAATACCAAATACATGATCTGGAATCTCAAGAAAATTATCTCTATTTTCCCAGGTAGTAGCATCTGGAGCTGCTGTAGTTTCCGTTTCGTCAGAAGAAGTGAATCGTGTAACATCATCAGCAGTGAACTGATGCTTTAGATACATTCTTTCTGAACCATCATAGTGACGTTCTCTGTAATATTGAAGAGCGTCATCGATAGCATCATCAATTTGATCATCATCTAAGTTAATTTCAAGCACAGGAAATCCTAACTGCCTTAAGCAGTAGTCCCTTAAATCTGATCTACTGGATGGTTGAGCCACAAAAAAATACCCCTAGTCTCCTAGAGGTATTTATGATTAACAGTGTGTTTGGAAGATTATGCCTGAGATTCTGCCCAGGAGATCTTACCAGAGACTGTGTAAGGTTGACTAGAGCTAACATCCGAAGAGTCAATGATGTTCGCAACAATTGTTAGAACGTCAGGACCGTTGGGGAATACGCCATCTCCACCCTGAATCGAGTTACCGAGGTCAATCAGTTTCGATAGGTCAAGAGTCGTGGTTTCTGCTGATCCTGTCGAACCACCCGCTGCGCGGAAGGTGAAGACCTTAAGACCACCCGAGATCGTGTCGCCCTTCTCATGTGAGATAAGTTGCGATAGGGATGGAGAGTCAACAGTATACCAGGAGTCAGAACTTAGAGCACCGTTGAGTCTGAGTTCAACCTCAGTTTCATAAGATGTCTGGATATCAATCGCATTCAACTTAAGTTGCATTCTGTTGATGATTTCTCTTTCACCAAGTAGACCTTGGATTGAAGAGTCAACTGATGGAGCCAAGCGAATCGAGATAATAGGAATATTAGACTCAACGACGTTTGGATCACCCTGAGGAGCACCTGCATAGAAGATTGTTCCTCCAGGAACTTTGTTTGCGCTTTCATCCAGGTAACCAGTTGAACCTCTGTATGATCTGTATGGTGAGTAGCTGAGTTCAGATGCAGTACCATCATAGTATAGAATAGAAGCGCGATACTCATTTGAGAGTAGTCTGGTTTCATTGTATGCGGAGACTGGACGACCATCTGAGAAGAATCCCGAAAGGTAACCAGTGATCGAATCATTATAGAGGTAAGTACCAACAGGTGCTGCTGCTTGAGCAGTTATTGCTTGGGCGTTAGTTGTACCAAATCTAAGAACAATGTAGTGCTTATAGAGGTTAGAAACTCTCTGTGTACGTACATATGAAGTATCAGTTCTGGTAGTAATCGCAACTGAATCTTCGTTGGTATACTTAAGAACCTGACCAGATGCAGTGAATAGGTAAGCATCGTCATCTTGGAACATACCATCCATCATGACCGAAGTACCCCAGTGGAACAGGGTTGGTGTGTGAGACGAGATACCGCTAGATTCGATCTCATAACGTGCAGGTAGGTTACCTGAACGGAAGTAAGATTCGGTGAGACGATTGTTATGTCTGAACTCATGGACGTACTTGACGTGTCCGTTCTGATCCTTAAATCCAAAGCGGATCTTACCAGCACCGTACCAGGAGTAATCCATATACGCCATCTGAATCTTAGTGAGATCTAGGTTGTAACCAGACTCTCCAGTTCCATCGCAGTGATCCATATTCCAGTTATATTGTGGAATCCTAGTATCAACTGTCTTGGAGATCAAGACGTTATCAGTTGTGGTTCCTCTGTAAGAAGGTTGAATCTTAAGGGTTGTATCGGAAGTAACCTTAACAACCTTGTAGGTTTGACCACGAATAACGACTTTATCACCGAAACCAAGTTGAGTGGTAAACTTAGTACCTATACCTGAAACTTCGTTGCTGTTCCTGCGAACAGAAACTGAACCAGTCATCTGCTGAGTAGAAGATCTTCTTACACAGTAGACATCAGTTCCATCGAATTCAAAGAAGAATCCATTCTGGAAGTCAAACATACCACAGCGTACTGCAGAATTCAACCATTCCTTGATATGATATCCTAGGAATCCAGTTGCGTTGGAAGATGTTGGAATTAAAGTCTTGAGGTCAACTTCAAATGTGAAGTCGTCAACAAGATTAATGACTTTCCATCCGTTAGTTCCGCTATTGAATTCTGCATCAGCTGAGTCATTAATAATAACGTTGGTGTTCTCTTGTACACTATGTGGATATCTTGTTACAATAACCATTCTGTTCTTAGCACCATCTGCTGCGTCCGAGATAACAATCTCACCACGCATTGCAACTGGGTTTTGCTGAGAGATGAAGTAGTATGTACCAGCAGTAATTTTGTCTGTATCCCACTTGATAGTACCATCGTTAGTACCGTTATTTGTGATACCAACGTTGATGTTATCAGCGTAAGATGGTCCAAGACCAGTAGTTGCAGTAGAAGAAGTAATCCAGAGATTATCTGATCCATTTGCAACCGCAATGTTCAATGTATCACCTGCCTTGAGTGTGAGTCCAAGGTTACTTCCAGAAGCATCTCCTGTGAATGTCCATGAAACATCACCAGGAGCGTTAGAAACGCTATAGTTCTCGATGTTACCATAAACATCACCAGAAACCTGTCTGTAAGACATTGACTTAGCAGCGATCTTTGGATTGAAGTTGATAGCAAGTGAGGTCTGGATACCTTTACCTGACTGGTAACGGAAATACTTACGTGTTTGACGACAGATTAGACCATCTGGAGACTTGGATGAACCGATTTCCATACCACCGTCAAATGGTCTGTGGAGATAGTATCCATCAGGACGTACATAAACAAGAGTATCAATAAAGTATTGAGAGTTTGCGTCGGTAAATGTGAATGGTTCGTCAACCAGCATTTCAAAGTCATCCTTAATTGCGGTGATTAGACGCTGGTGGATGGTTGAAGGTGAAGTGTTTGTGTCTAGGACACGGATAACATCACCAACCTTGAAGTAACGCTTGAAGGATGTATCGGTGTAAGTAGCATCACCTTGTGTACCAAGGATTCTTCTAGAACCATTGGAAATATCAAGTCTACCAGCACCAAGAACACGACCAGCAACGTTAGCGTGGGTAAACAGATGGTTCTGTGGTACTCCAGGAACTTCGGTTAATGCAATAGAAGTACCTGCTTCTGCTTCTGCTCTTGTCGCTGCAAGTTTGAATTCATTATCATCTAACTGAATTACGTAGTAATCGGTATCGTTTAATAGACCGCCGATATTTAGTCCACCATTGTTAGAGTAGATAACTTTCTGACCAGTTACAAAGAAGTGATCAGCGATTGTGAATGAGTTGTTGACTAGACTTACATCATTGCTGGTATCAAAGAGTTTCTTGGTAGGACGTACCTTAAATGGAACGTTAATCTCAAGAGTCTTCTCATCGATAATAACAGTGTTCTTATAACCACCGTCAGAAACACCGAAGTCAGAAGTCTGATCTTCAAATGCTTGTTGACCAGCACCAACACCAGATAGAACTTCAGAAGAGACCGCAGCAGCGAATGAAACGTTACTTACCAATGAAGTAGCAGTACCACCCCACTGATTATCGACTTCGATGTAGTTAGTATCTGCGTTTACAGTAGTGAAGTTAACATTGGTGATCTCGTATTCACCTTCTTGGGATAGACCCTGAGTATTTGCAATTAGATCAACCTTCATACCCAGTTGTAGACCAGTAGTAATTGATAGTCTGGTAATTCTGGTTTGGTTGCTAGGAGCACTGTTTGTATTGAGAGATCTTGCTCTACCAGTAAATGCAACCGAAGCAGAATCTCTTAGTGCAAATCTGTTACCATTGATAACATCAATGTAGTAAGTATCACCATCAACTAGACCACTGATAATTGCACTTCCCTCATTGCTGTAGATAACCTTGTTGTTTTCAGACAACTGGTGATCCTCAACATACATTGAGTTTCTCTTAGGGTTATCAATTACACCTGTTAGTGAATACGTTCCAGGTAGTTGGAGAAGTCTTAGGGGTTGACCAGCAAGTGTTGTCTTGAGTCTGAATCTGTTATCATCAACAACCTCAACATATACGCTAGTACCGTTGTCTAGCGTGTCCGTGTCGCTGGTATTCCAACCAGTGTTTTTGTTATACTCGATTGGTTCACCAGTTATAACGTTGAACGTTAACACTTCATTGGTAATTAGGTTGTGATTCTCAGAATAGATTGTGTCTTGATCATTTACCCTAGACAAAGGCATCCAGTACAATGAACCAGACCAATCGTTCTGCCAGTTAGAAACATCAGTTTCTCTGTTGTAACTTCTCCACTCTCTGTTGTTACCATAAATTTTGATCTGACCGTCTAGGGTAGTTCCGTTTGTATATGGGTTTGCATTGTCATTATAGACAGCACAGTTACCAGGAGCAATTGATGAATCTCCTGAAGAACCGTAAGGACCGTAGAAGTTTCTCTCTGCAGAGGTGTTTCTTGGTTGTAGAAGTGGATCACCTCTATGACCTGTAATTGCTTTGGTCTGTGGATAGATACAACCTTCATTTGTTAAATGTTGCGCCCATCCTTGGTTATGTTGTTCTGCATATACACCTCTGAATCTTACTCCAGTGTTTTCAATTACTTTTCTATGACGTGGATATCCAATTCCAGGTCTGTAGGTATGGAAGATCATGCTGTTTTCAACGTTACTAGCGTTTCCAACATATCCACCAGCACCTGCTAGACCATAGGAGTTAGCACCATATTGATAAAGATCATAACCAGAACCATATGTAATTCCTGCAGCACCAACACCGTTTAGATAAGAACCACTTGCTTGGTTTTGAAGCTTCCAGTACATGGTTCTATAGTACCACTGGTAAGAACCATCCTTCTCTTCTCTCTGAATTCTATAGCAGAGAGCGAATTTGTGGTTTCCTCTTTCAAACGTAGCACCTCTAGGAAGTTTCTTGATGTTACGTAATCCACTACCAGCACTAGAATTAAGGTTTAAATATGTACCTGCTTTCTGAAGATCAAATGTACTAGAGAGACTAATCTGATTACTTCCTCTCTTAGTGATGTAATACTTAGTACCACTGACTAGTTGATCACCACCAGAACCATCAGCAGATGCAGCAGGAGCATGGTAGTAAAGAACTACGTCTTCATCTCTTAGAGTATTGTATACTGAAGCACTAATTGTTAGTGTATCAGATCCAACTGAAGAAATTGCACTTGGAGATTCAGATGAATCATTAGCAGTATGTGCTCTACTGTAGAACATCGAGACACCCAGATTAACAGTGGAGTCATCGTAACGAATATTGGTTCCTGGAGCACCGATAACCATTTCTTCACCGTGCTGATCCATAGCCATGGATACACCGAACTTACCATCATGACTGTAATCACAAAGGATCTTACCATCATTATCGTATCCAGTTTTAGTATCATTCAAACGATATGTGAATGCTGCACCTACATTACTGTAATTTGTAATGTCAGTACCAGAGAAGCTAGTATTAGGTCTGATGTCTCTAATGTCGTACTGGGGAACACCAATACACATTACAGAACCATCATAACTCATGACGAGACCATCGCCTTGACCTTTTCCGCTACCGTCGGGGTTATCACCATCGACTTCATTACCACCAAAATGGATTGAAGACTTACCATCTGCCCAGTTAGTAGTTCCTTCTGGACACTCTAGAGTTTGCTTCCAGACATACGATCCAGTACCACTATCCCAGTTGTAGATGTGGACTTGACCCATGTCGTTACCACGACTAGTCTCTTGTCTTGGTTCTGCAATACCCAACCACATAGTGTCTTTGGAGTATGCAATTGATTGTCCAAAGTATGCACTCGCAGATGGTGCAGGAGAATTAATTCTCTGTGCCTGAGTCCAAGTATTACCCGATCCTCTGTTGAAAATGTAAACCGAACCAGAATTAGACTGAGATTGGTCATCACGATCTGCAGAGATAACAATCTTGGATTGATCTCCAGCCATCTTGACTGTTGCACCAAAGTAGTCCTCACTACTAAAAGTACCATCGGTAGGTTTAACCTCTTCATAGTCATAAGTTTCACCACTACCACTACCACCATTTCTTTGGTGGGTTGTATTAAAGTTTGTTTGATGTGCAACGACACAAACACCAGATTGTCCACCGTTTTCATCGTTTCTTGGAATACCAACAATGAAGTAATCTCCTAGATCATTGATATCTAGTGTAGTACCCATGTAAGAGGATGTATCGTTATCGATACCAGAGATATCATTACTTTCAAATACATGTGTACCCGAGAAGCTCTGGTAATTACCATCGAAGTAGTTAGCATAATCTTCTGGACCAGTCATGTTAGCGTAAGCTTTCGCTCTATCATATACGTAGCATGAACCAGTATCACTACCTGCACGGTCAGTTCTTGGAGCACCAACGATAAGTCTTGTACCGTCTTTGTTTAGAGCAACTGCATGACCAAAATACTGTGATGATCCTGCCGAAGTGTATGGCTGGAATCTTTGCTTCCAATCCCACTCATTAGTGAATGGATTCTTCTGATAAACCCAAACTTGTCCACGGTTCGTTTGCCCATCATCAGAATATCTACCACCGATAGCACATGTTCTACCATCTTTAGAGATAGCATGAGACATGCCGTAGCGAATATCTTGAGTATACTCAGTGGTATATTCTGCTGTTTGTGGTTGACGCATTCCAGTGAATGCCCATTCTCTTAGGGTAACTGGATAATCCCAGTCATCGAACTTATCAATCTTAACTCCACTGCTATAGTAAGATGGAGTTACACCTGCATTGTGTAGTCTAATTGCTTTAGTATTTACAACCTGTACATAATAAACCTGCGATCTCATCAAACCACCAATTGGTTTATCACCAGGCATTGGATAGTAGTACAATGCAGCACCATCATATAACTTGTGATCTTCATCAAAAGTAATTGTGTTCGTTGAATAATCAACGTTCTTGGACTGAATCTGCAGTTCATAAGAACCCTTAAAACCAATTAGTTGGTTACCAGTTTGTTCTGGAGCGTCATAACCTTGATCTGCTGCTGTTGCTAGAGGAAGTCCTCTAGTATCTTGTGCATTAATGCTCAAGGTTTGAACAATATCAACATATCCACGACCATCAGGTGCAGTACCAGCTGGATCAACAATCTCTACAACCTTTGGAGAAACTGTATTAACAACATAGAAATCAGTACCAGTCGAGAATCCATTCTCATGCTCAGTCATCATGTAAATCTTCGAGATTGATTGCTCATCGAAGAAAAGATTTCCCTTCATGTTCATTCCATGAGTCTGACAGTAATAAGTCAGATACTTTGGAGTGTTTACATCAACGAAAATTCTAGTATACGATCCTGTAGAACCTGGAGAGATTGCTGTTTCATATACACTATCTGTATATTGCTTGCGACCTTCTTCAGCTACCCAAAGACCAGATTCATTTTGATGGGATGCATTTCTATCAACACCAAATGCTAGATACGTACCTTCGCCTGTAATCGTATTGGTATTTGTAAATGATGCAGCAAAGTTAATATCTGCATCAATACCATATCCAATAACTTTACTCCAGTGAGTACCGTCATAAGATGAAATGATCGAACCTGCAGCACCAGCAGCAACATATCTTTCGCCATCAAAGAAGATTGATGTGAGATTTGTAGTAACTGGGATGTTAGAAGTAGGAACTCTTGTCCAAGTTTCGAGGTTAGTTGCAGTAGCAACGAATGCCCCAGTAGCAGCATCACCAACAACAGCATACTGATTTTCGTATGTGTCGTCTCTAATGATACCGTTCAAGTTAATATTAGTTCCAACATTATCTACTTCAAATGAAGTACCACCATTAATTGACCAAACAATTGCTCCATCCGAACCTACAACAGCGATAATACCAGCGTCACTGGAGATAAAGAAATCTCTGAATGTTGATGCTGTTGAGTTTACTCCAGTTCCGATAGTCGCGACTTCAAGAATAGCGTCTCCGTTACCACCAGAAATTTGTACTCTATCTCCTTGCTTGTAATCTTTACCAGCATTGGTGATTGTAACATCAGAAACAACACCACCTACAACAACAACAGTTGCTTCAGCACCAGAACCATCACCAGTAAGAGTGGTTAGAGAAATATTTGTACCTGCGTTATATGCAGAACCACCAGTAACAACAGTATCTGTAGAAAAACCTGAGTTTGTTGTGATGTTAGATTTATCTAGAATTTCAGTCCAAGTAGCAAATGTAGTACCGTCTGCAGTTGAGTGTAGTTTATCTTCAGTTAGGAACCAATATGCATTTCCAGCATACTGGACTTTGAGGAAGCTTTCATTAGGGATGTTTGCATCACTTTTTTCTGTCCAAGATGTACCAGCAGAAGAAACAAAGATACCACCATTAGTACCAGCACCATTGTTATCTGCACAAAGAACAAACTGGTTATCATCAGTAACCCAAACAATATCTCTTGGTCTTACAGTACCACTTGCACCGAATTGGATTTGACCAGCAGGAATTGCAGTATATGGTTGTTGGATAGCAGAGAAGTACGTAGATGCAGCATTGGTTCCTGGAGTTCCAGTATGCTGGAAGATATTGAATGCATATCCTGTCCAGTAACACTCAGTAGTTGTAACACCTGTACCAGTTGTGAATGCTACCCAGTTAACACCACCATCACTCGAATACGCTCCATCACCTTGAGTATCGATGATTACGATGCGATATCCATTTCCACCATCTCCACATGCAAGACCAATTAGTGTATTGGAGAGACCAGTAGTTCTAGTTGTAAATGTACTAGCATCTGGAGTTGTTAGAAGTGTTCCAGAAGCACCAATAATTACGAACTGATCATTGTCCGTATCCCACTTAATATCAGTAAGGTTGTTAGCAGATCCAACTGCGGTTTCTTTAGTCCAAGTAACAGCATCGGGAGATGTGTATACAGCACCTGATGCACCAACAACTGTCCACTTTTGACCAGACCATGCAGCTGCTTCTAGATTTTCTGATCCAGATGTAGTTCTAACTGTTAAGTTAGCACCGCCATCAGAAGACTGTCTGATTTCACCACCAGCACCAACAATAACGAGGTCTTGTGAGTTTGATCTTACACCTCTATAGTTTGTTGTACCTGTTGTACCCGCAACTGCTGTCCAGGAAGTACCGTCAGCAGAGCGAAGAACAGTTCCACTATCACCAACAACAGTGAAGAATGCTCCGTCGTAATCTACATCATAAAGATCGTTAGGAGTACCAGAAGTTTGAACTGTCCAATTTAGGTTATCTGTTGATGTTGCAATTAGACCAGCTGCACCAACTCTAATTTGTAACTTTAGAGTTGAAGCATATGCGCCCTTGTTAAATACAGGACCAGCTGGAAGTGCTGCTGAACCAGCTGTAAGGTTGTAGGTTGTTTCTAACCATTGAGATCCTACAATTTCAATGTCGGTGTCTGCTGTGTAGATATATCCGTTATCGGAAGCATATACGTTAGCAGTAGTGTTGTTAGTAGCAAATACAACAGGTGATCCTTCAGTACCATCATCTAAATGGTGGATTTGCTTCGTGACTTCATCGACAAATTGATCCGCTCTAGCAAATCTAATTCTGTGAGTTGTGTTGCTGTTTGCTTCCTGAGTGAAGTAGAAGATACCATTCTTGGTAATAGTAAGGTCTGGGCTAGCTACACCATCAATATAGAAACCACCGCCCGATCCACCAGGAATATCGACAATATAGTTTCTAGAGTCAGCAAGAAGACCATCATAAGAGTCTAGAATTAGCTGTGAGTTGGAGTAGAACTGACCAGGAATAACAGATGAATATGCACCAGATAGGTTTCCAGTTTGTGATTGAGTACCACGGCAACGATAAGTAAATGTAGATGGCGTTGGTACTGACTGGATCAGATACGAACCTTCTGCGGTGAAACTAGTAAGACCACGAACGTCAATTGGAGTACCAGGATTTAGGTTGTGCTCGAATTTCGTAGTGACGACAATAACGTCACTACCATTGGTTGCTGAAATTGATATAATACCAGAAATTGTAGTATCTGAAGTATTTGAATATGCAGAAGGAATGTTATTTACAAGCTGAAGTGTCTCCCACTTCGATGCCTGAGGACCATATTCAAAGTCGGTATCAACCAAGTTCTCTGGGTTAGATACACGAATCTTTGATACTGGGTCAACAAAAGTTTCTGATGGTTCAAATGCAACTTCTGGTTTTTCAATAAAGATTTGAAGTTGATCACTATCAGACATCGATGTTGTATCGAAGTTTAATGTGATTTCTGTGTGCTCAGTGATGGGATCAAATGTTACACTTGCTGCACCCTTCGCTTCATCAGCGAAGTTATAGAGGATGATATTATCAGTTACGTTAGTAATAAGAAGAAGTTTCTTAACACTTACGTTATCATAAATTTTGATTTTCCTTGTGGATGCATTAAACTGATACTCGTATACTAGTTTCTTTGCCATTTTGGTACTCTACTTTTCTGTTGAATGATGTTTGTTTAACGAAATATAAATTAGAAGCCTACTGCAATCATTGTTGCAATTGCTTTCGTTAACTCTGTGTTCACGTAATCCTTACGTGCGACTGGAATGCCGCCCGCAGTTGCCCCATCGTGGAGCACCAACTCATTTAATGTAGTATCTACCGTGAGTTCAGCAACTGCACCAGTAAATGATGCGTGCTCAGCAGTGGTGCCTCTACGAAGCTGTACCTGGGTAGTCATATTTCGATGCCTAGAGTTTTTCTAGATTTATTTATAACGCGGAAGTTTTTATATGATCGTAACGAACGTAAATGCAGGTTGGAATATTCTGAGTTCTGTAGCAGCATTTCCAGAAATTGTGACCTGACCTGTTCCACTGAATCCTCCAGGAACAAACTCTTCCGTTCCTCCGCCTGTAAATGTGAAGAGAACAGTATTTTCGTAATCGACTGTTGCACTTTCTCCAGTTCCACTTGTAGAGAATAGAGAACCAGATCCACGATATCCAAACGTAAGTTTGATATCTGTTGCTTCTCCAGATATCGTTGTAGTTCCAGTAAATTCTTCGTCGCTCGTCTTGCTTTCTGTCGCAGATCCAGAGAATCCACCGAAAGAACCAGATCCGACATATGTTGGTCTGACGAATGCTTCTGCAGCATTGCCGCTGAGAGTAACTGATCCAGAACCAGTGTAATGAATAATAAGTTTGATTCCAGCGGTTCCAGAAATCTGGAATAGACCAATCGATGGATAATTGGTTGCTTTGCTTTCGGAAGCACCACCGATTGCAAACAGAGAACCAGAACCAACATAGTCTCTTGCTCTTGGAGACTCTGCTGTTCCAGAAATCGTGAAGAGACCAGTAGCATCTTCGGAGACAGTAGCAGATTCTGCTGCTCCAGAGAATCCAAACAGAGTTCCAGATCCAGCATAAGCGCGTGAACGATCTGTATCTGCTGTACCAGAAAGACTGAATAAACCAGTAGAAGCTTCTGCGACAGTTGCAGATTCTGCTGCACCACCAATCGCGAATAGAGAACCAGATCCAACATAATCGTTTGTTCTGGATTCTGTTGCTGTTCCAGAGAAGTTGAATAGAACAGTGGATTCTGGTTTGTTGGTAGTCTTGTTTTCTGCAGCTCCACCTGTAGAGAACAGAGAACCAGATCCAACATAGTCTCTGGATCGGTCTGTATCTGCTGTTCCCGAGATAGAGAATAGACCACTGAATTCTGGAAGATCGACGACCTTCGCATATAGAGTTCCCTGACGAGCAGAGAATTTGATAATCGTACCACTTCCAACCCAGTCTCTTGCTCTTGGAGTTTCGGCTGCGCCGCTGAGAGTAAAGACTCCAGATCCATGGTAGTGATCGAGTTGTCTTTCGACAGCAGAACCAGATAGAGTGATAGTACCAGAAGCAACTTCGCTGAAGGTAAGTTTCTGATCTCCAGCAGTTCCAGAGAATGTGTAAAGAACAATGTTCTCTGGTGGATTTGAAGTTTTACTTTCTGCAGCTCCACTTGTAGCAAACAGAGTTCCAGAACCATCGTAATCGTCTGCTTGTCTTTCGACTGCAGATCCAAATAACGTTGCAGTACCACTGCCTTCCCATCCTCTGTTGAATTTGATGTTGGTTGCTTGACCAGATAGAACAATTGTTCCACCAGGACTGACTTCATCGAACGTTGTAGACTCTGCTGCTGTTCCAGAGAAGGAGAACAGAACTGTAGATTCTGGATTGTTGGTGGTCTTGCTTTCTGCAGCTCCACCTGTAGAGAATAGAGATCCTGTACCAACGTAATCGTCTGCTTGTCTTTCGACTGCAGATCCAGAAAGTGTGATTCCACCAGTTCCCTGGTGACCATAAGACAGTTTGATGTCTGTAGCCTGACCAGATAGAGTTGCTGATCCAGTTCCAACGTAATCGTCTGCTTGTCTTTCGACTCCAGTACCAGAGAAGAATGCAGATCCAGAACCAGGCGGAATGAATGGAGTAATCGCTTCGTTTGCAGATCCAATGATCGAGAAGAGACCAACACTTTCGTAATCGACAACAGCAACTTCTGCCGCTCCACCAGTACTGAATAGAGATCCTGATCCAGCAAATGCTCTTGTTCTATCTGTATCTGCCGTACCCGATAGAGTTGCTGAACCATTTCCAACATAATCGTCAGTTTGCTTCTCAATTCCTGCGCCAGAAACTGATGTAATTCCAGAAGCGTCGTAGTTACCCTTACCGAATGACTCGTCTGCTGCGCCAGAAACTGCGAATAGAACTGTAGACTCTGGTTTGTTTGTGGTCTTGCTTTCTGCAGCTCCACCTGCAGAGAATAGAGATCCAGAACCAATGAAGTCGATAATGAGTTTGATTCCAGCAGTACCAGAAATCGTTGCCGTACCAGACCCAGTGTAATGATCGAGTTGTCTCTCGACCGCTGCACCAGAGAGTGTAATAGAACCAGATCCAACTTCTGTAGCTGGTGTAAAGGATTCTCCAACGGTTCCAGATAGAGTAATCGAACCAGATCCAACTTCCGTAGCTGGTGTAAAGGATTCTCCGACAGTTCCACTGAGGATAATTCCACCAGAACCAAAGTAGTTGAGAATAACCTTGAGACCAAGTTGACCAGAAATACTGATAGTTCCAGAACCTTGGAATGCCTGAGTTCTGATGATTGGTTCTGCAGTACCAGCGAATGTATAGAGAATTGTATTCTCTGGTGGGTTGCTGGTCTTGCTTTCTGCAGCTCCACTTGCACTGAATAGTGAACCAGATCCAATCTCTGCTGCTGGTACATAAGATTCTTGAGCAGATGCAATACCAGTAACTTGGAATACTCCAGATCCATGGTAGTGATCGAGTTGTCTCTCGATTGCTGTACCAGAAATGGTGGTTTGACCAGAACCTTGGAATGCCTGAGTTCTGATGATTGGTTCTGCAGTACCAGAGAAGGTATAGAGACCAGTAAATTCTTCGTCGCTCGTCTTGCTTTCTGCTGCACCACCGATTGCGAATAGGGAACCAGAACCAACATAGTCTCTTGCTCTTGGAGACTCTGCTGTTCCACTGAGAGTAATTGTTCCACCACCGAAGAACTTGAGGGTGATGATTGGTGGATCTCCACTTCCACCAATAGTGAATAGTCCTGTTGTTTCTGGTGCAACTGCAACTGCTTCTGCTGCTCCATCAATTGCGAACAGTGATCCAGATCCAACATAGTCTCTGGATCGGTCTGTATCTGCTGTACCAGAAAGTGTGAATAGTCCTGTTGTTTCTTGTGCAACTGCTACTGCTTCTGCAGAACCACCGAAAGTGAATATTGATCCAGATCCAATAAAGTCTCTTGTTCTTGGAGACTCTGCAGATCCACTAGATGCAAATAGTACAGTGCTTTCTGGTTTGTTTGTGGTCTTGCTTTCTGCAGCTCCACTTGTAGCAAACAGAGTTCCAGAACCATCGTATGCACGAGTACGATCTGCACCTGCAGAAGCAAATCCAAGGTAGATAACTCCAGACACATCTGCTTCGGCAGCAAATGCTTCTTGCATCGGTACAAGATTATTACTGATAATGGTGAAGTTACCAAATGCAGCATATGGAGCACGAATAAAGTTGGTGGTAGCACTGTTGTTACCACTAATCGTGATTGTTCCGAATGGAATACCGTAAGATGGATACTCCCAAATATATCTGTAATCTACATCTTGAGTAGATCCATCCGTGATTTGACCGTAGTCGGATGTTGTAGTTGGGACAGAAGAAATCTGACCAAAGTCTTCTGTGTTGAATGGAACGATAGAAGTTGCAGAGTAGTCCTTGACGACTGCTTCGCCAACAATACCATTTCCGAACAGAGCACCTGTTCCTGCATATGGGAAGTTGCGGTATGCAACCTGACCAGCAGTACCAGATAGTGTGATAAAACCAGATCCATTCCAGTTGGGAATGAATTGCTCGAATGCACGAGTTCCACTGAACTGGAATAGAACTGTAGACTCGGATCCTCGGAATGGCTGGAAGAACGTGCCTGCAGAACCACTGATCTGGAATAGACCGTATGGATCGAGAGATTGAGTAACGGTGATGAGACCGAAGTCTTCAATATCTGAGTATGCTGTCGTAACAGTTCCGTAGTCTGTTGTGGTAGTTGGAGTACCAGACAGAGCACCATAATCTGCTGTTGTAAACGTAGCAGTAGAAGAGATGTTATAATGTTTGGTAACTGCTTCGCCAACAATACCGTTGGTAAACAAACCACCAGTCGTAATCTGTAGAAGACTGAAGTTGTATCCATCTCCACCACTGAATCCGAACAGACCAGTACCAACCCAGTTTGGAATAAACTGAACTGCTGCATTGCTCGACAGGGTGATTGTTCCAGAACCATTGTGAGCATTTTCTGCAATAAAGTCTGGAGTAACCGCACCACTAATAGTAATAGTTCCACTAGCAGATCTAACGATAGAATCGTAGATAACGAATCCACGATCATCATATCCTGTAACTGGATCTGTAAGTTGACCGTTGTCTTCCGTTGTCGTAGCAGTATTGCTGATAAGACCAAGATCTTCTGTTCCAAACGTAACAACGGTATCTTCGTTGTAATCGTATACTCTTCTTTCTTCCGACTCGACATCGAGTGTGATGAAAGCATTTGCTGGTTGACTGAACGAGAAGTTTGGTACAGTCGATCCAGTAAAAGTGAATAGAACTGTATTCTCTGGAGGATTTGATGTGAGAGAATCTGCAGCTCCACTTGCAGTGAATATAGAACCAGATCCAACAAAAGAAATATTGAGAATCTTTGCTGTGTCTGCAGCGCCACTGATTTGGAACAATCCAAATGGTTCATTAGTCTGACCTTGAGTAATAAGATTACCGAAGTCAAGATTAGAAGATGTGTTAGAATCAGTTACCGACTGATAGTCGTCTGTCGAAGTTGGAGTTGTAGTAAGTGCTCCATGATCGACAGTGCTGTAAATATCTCTAGACGAGATGTTGTAATGCTTAACTGCTGCCTCTGCAGATCCACCGAACGCAAACAGTCCTCCAGTTGTAATTTGTAGAAGACTGAAGTTGTATCCGTCTCCACCTGAAGTTTGTAGAACACCAGAACCAACCCAGTTTGGAATAAACTGATCCTCTGCAAATCCTGTAATCGCAAAGAGACCGTCTCCAACCTGACCAAACTCTGGTGCATATACAGTATCTGCTGCAGATCCAATTGTAATTCCACCAAATGGAATTCCAGTTGCTGCATTAAATACAATGAATCCATTATCAACTTCACCGCCAGTAATAGGTCCGACAAGAGATCCATGGTCTTGAGTTGATGTAGCGTTGGATACAACAGATCCGTTATCTGTGGTAGTAAATACTGCAATCGATGACTGGGTGTAGTCGTAAACGATTGCTTCTGCAGCTCCACCGACAGTGAACAGAGTTCCTGTGGAGATATTGCGTAAAATTGCTTTTGGAACAGCAGATCCAGAGAATCCAAATAGACCAGTAGTTGTGTACTCAAGACTGAAGGACTCTGTTGCACTACGGAATACGAATGCAACTCCACTTCCGTTGAAAGATGGTTTTCTGAGACCTGCTGTAACAGCAGCACCGCTGATCTGGAATAATCCGAATGGTTCGTTTGTTTGACCTTGAGTAATAACATTACCAAAGTCAAGATTAACGGAAGTACCGATATCGGTTACTGATTCATAATCCTCAGTTGTTGTTGCGGTTGTAGCAATAGAACCGTAATCTTCTGCACTATAAACATCAGTAGAAGAGATGTTATAATGTTTGGTAACTGCTTCGCCAACAATACCGTTGGTAAACAAACCACCAGTCGTAATCTGTAGAAGACTGAAGTTGTAATCGTCTCCACCAGAAGTATTGATAACACCCGATCCATTCCAGTTGGGTAAGAACGAATTGATACTTTGACCAGTAATCGCAAATAGACCTGTACCAATCTGTGCAAACTCAGGTTTAAATTCGTACTCAGCATCACTTCCGATATTGATAGAACCGAAGGGAATACCAGTAAGAGCGTTGAATACGACGTATCCATTATCAACTTCGCCACCAGTAATAGGTCCGACAAGAGATCCATGGTCTTCCGTCGATGTTGCAGTTGCAGATACCAGACCATTATCTGTAGAGATAAAGGAATTAATAGAAGATTGATTGTAATCAAATACAACTGCTTCTGCAGCTCCACCAATAGTGAATAAAGTTCCTGTGGAGATATTACGTAAAATTGCTTTTGGAACAGCAGATCCAGAGAATCTGAACAGTCCTGTAGTTGTGTATTCCAGATGGAATGTTTCTACTGCACCACCAATCGCGAATAGAGAACCAGATCCAGATTCGACACCACGTAGAATCTTCGCTGTTTGTGCAGAACCAGTGATTCTGAATAGACCAAATGGTTCGTTTGTTTGACCTTGAGTAATAACATTACCAAAGTCAAGATTGACGGAAGTACCAGGACCAGTTATGCTCTGATAATCATCAGTTGATGTTGCAACTGTGGTGAGGTTACCGTAATCAACCGTGCTGTAGATATCAGCAGAAGAAATATTATAGTGATTGGTAATCGCCTCTCCTGCGATACCATTCGAGAACAGTGTACCAGAACCAGGATGGAGAAGACTGAAGTTGTATCCGTCTCCACCAGAAGTATTGATAACACCAGATCCATTCCAGTTGGGGAAGAAGGAGTCAATACCAATACCTGTGATCGCAAAGAGACCAGTACTAGTTTGAGCAAACTCAGGTTTGAATTCATCATCCACTGAACCACTAATTGTGATTCCACCAAATGAATCACTATTCGATGCGTTGAATACAACATATCCATTATCAACTTCCCCTCCAGTGATAGGAGCAGTAAGAGATCCATTATCTTCTGTAGATGTCGCATTGACTGCAACAGATCCATTGTCTTCAGTAGTAAAGGAAATATCTGAATCGATATTGTAGTCAAATACAACTCTATGTGATGTATCGCCAATCGTGAATAGAGTTCCTGTAGAAATTTCGCGTAAGGAGTATGGAGTTTCAGCAGACCCAGAGATTGCAAATAGACCTGTTGTGTTCCAGTTCGGAGCAAACTGTTTGACTGCATCTCCACTGAGAGTAACACCACCAGATCCAACAATAATTGGACGACTGAGACCTGCGGTTTCTGCAGCACCAGTAATTCGGAACAAACCAAATGGAACATTTGATTCATTACCGTAGTAGATTGATCCCCAATCTTCTGCTTCGGTTGCAAGTTCATTTACATACTCATAATCAGTAAATCCAGAAACTCCTATGTTAACATTGACTTGCTGCAGACCATAATGGTCGAATCCTTCAGGGCTAGCATAATAGGTTCCTGTAGAACGGATTGCAAATTGAACACCTTGTGCCCTTGCAAGTGAAGGAAGATTTAACCTTTTCCATATTGGAGAATTCTGACCATTAGAAGAATTATTATCGAGAATAGTCCCTACTCTGAAGAATGTATTTCCAGCAGTATCAGGCGACCTAAAATAGAGAACTAGGTCTTCTCCACTATCTGGTCTTTCTCCGCCATTGGCGTTATTACCACGAATTACTCTAAAATCGAGAGATTCCCAGTTACTGGTATCATTGAAGGTGTTTGTTAGAATAAATCTGCTTGTTCCAACATCAGTTTCATTAGTAGACTGACCAAATCTTAGGTGATCACCAATGTTGAATCCACCGAAAGAACCAATTCCCGTTCCACCATTAGAAAAGACTACATTAGTCTTGGAGTTCTGATTAAAGAATAGAGTGTTATTTGGTGTGACAATCGAACTAACAGTCGAGTTAACTGCAGTAGTTGTAATTTGTCCAAAATCACCAATGGTAAAGCTATCGATAGAAGACAAGTTGTAAGAACTTGTAATCGCTTCTCCACTAATACCATTTGCAAATAGAGAACCTGTTCCTGGGTTTGATAGGGAGAAGTTGTAAATTGGTTGACCAGTAACATTCAGAGTACCGAATGCATTCCAAGTTGGGAAGAATGAGTTTGGAGCAACACCAGTAATTCTGAATAGACCAGTACCAGTTTGAGCAAATTCTGGTTTGTATTCTGGAACTGCAGTTCCAGTGAATGTAAATGTTCCTGCTGCTGACTGACTATCAGCAGTGATGGAAACTCTACCGAAGTTATAATATCTTGCAAGATTGGTGTCTAATACTAATCCAAAGTCTTGAGTGCTGTTTGGTAGTGATACAGCAGATTCTCCAACAGGATAAATGCTGTCCCTTGGTGCTTGTGGATTTGTTGTAAGTGTACCAAATTCGGTTTCTTGGTAGAAATCCCAAGAAATCTGATCGTTGCTGTAGTCTTTTGTAATCTCTTCGGAGATATTTCCACCAACAACATTGAATGTGTAGTTTCCAATAAATCCAAGACTGAAGTTGGGAACAGAATTTGCAGATATAGAAATTGAACCAGATCCAGTAAACTCTGGTACAAATACTTGATTCGATCCAGAGACACTGAATAGAATTCCTCCTCCAACTGCAACGTAAGAAATCTTCCTTGGATTTGCCGTGACTGCAGATCCACTAACAACGATATTTGCAGTAGCAGCAACATCAGTCTGAGATCTTGAAATAGATCCAAGGTCTGATAGTGCTGGATTGTTAGTAACAAGACCTTGATCTTCTGTTGATGTAGCGGATACAGAAACAAGTCCTCTGTCTTCTGTAGAGAATACATCGATAATTGAATCGCTGTAATCCTTTGTTGCTTTTTCGTTCGAGTGTTCTCCCAAAAATAGGGAACCAAATCCTTGGAACGCTCTTGGATTAGAATATTGATCCCCACCTGTGATCGCAAATAGACCATCGCCTCTCCATGGTCCAGGAACAAACGCAAACTTGGTAGCTGCTCCGCTCGTAGTAATAGATGCAGTTCCTGCGTATACAAACGTTCTGAGTGGCGCTCCATCGCCAGTTCCACTCAGAGTCATTCCTCCAAATGGTGCTCCTAAGAATACTACCTGACCATTATCAACAGAAGTAGAGTCTTGAGTAACTACACCTAAATCTTCTGAAGTTGTAACAGCAGAAGTAATAAGTCCTCTGTCTTCTGTTACAAACTGTATATTGATATTGTCGTTATATACTACAGTTAGACTATTTGCTTCACCACCAGATGTAATTAGAGCACCTAAGGATTCATACTCTCTGAATACTCTGGATGTTGATGATCCTGTAATTCCAAATAGTCCAGTAGCGACCCAATTTGGAATGAAGGAGTTTGCTTCGCCGCCAATTGCAAATAGAGATCCAGATCCAGTAAACTCTCGTTTCGTAATGAACTGTACATCTGCGGAACCAGATAGAGTAAATCCACCTGTAGTTGAATACGCTGTTTGACCGTAAATAACAGATCCAAAATCACTATACTCAGTAGCGATAGATGTTACTGATCCATAATCTGCAGTTGTTGTAGCGGAAGCAGATACAGAACCATAATCCTGAGTGCTAAAGACGAGTACATTATCCTCATCATAATCTCTAGTTACCGATTCATCTCCTCCAGAGAATCCAAATAGAGATCCTGTAGAAACATTTCTGAAAGCAGCACATGAATCAGCACCACCTTCGATATAGATGGGACCTTGAGGTCTAAAACTATTTGTTGATGATGTTCCACCTGTAAGTTTGATAACAGGTGTAAGTGATACCCAGCGATATGCGTTTTGTTCTTCTCCACCACCAACAGAGAATAGAGATCCAGATCCTTCATATCTTCTAGGAATACTGTTAAATGCAGAACCAGAGAATCCTCCATAGGATCCAGTTCCTACATATCCAGACTCAGTAAAGGATTCCTCTCCAGAACCAGTAATGCTAATAGTTCCTTCATACGGAACTGCAAATACGTCGCTAACAGTTCCATACTCTAGTTGAGCAGTAGTGTAGGTATTGACCTGCCCATAATCGACAGAAGACCCTCCAACGGAGACTGATCCATAGTCTTCCGTCGAAAGGGTCGTAGTGTCCTCGATATTGTAGATAGTGCTGAAGGACTCCTCAGCACTACCAGATGTGTTGAATAGGGTGATACCCCCTAACGGATCCGCTCCTAAGTATGGAGCAACAATTCTTTCTAGTCCTCCTCCGATCTCGAATAGAGATCCACTACCAATCCATGCATGAATGAGGAATGATGACGCTTCTTGGAAGATGAATCTGAATCTTCCTATAGATGCGAATTGATAAACGTTTTGTTTTACAGCATTTGCAGATCCGCCAATGGTCGCTGTTCCAAACGGCGTTACATCTCCAACGTACTGAACTTCGTAATAATTTTCTTCTTGAGTATGAGCAGCAGAAATGGACCCGTAGTCTTCCGTGGTTGGAGTCGATGTAATCGATCCAAGATCTTCGGTGACGAACAGGTTAACAGTGGACGAATTGTAGATGTAAATTACGCTCATACTCCATATGTATGCATCTACAGCACAAAGGGGGGTCTAAACCCCCCTTCCATTATAAAGTATTAAGAATGATCTCAATAATATCAGTCGAGGCTGATGTTGAGGGTTACCTTAATTTGGTCACCATTGTTCTGAATTGGGTATGGACCATTGGTGAATCTCTCAGCAAACATGATGCTGCTGTAGAGAGACAATGAACCAGAACCATCGAGGGCAGGTGTCGTGGTGAAGGTAGTTCCAGAAGGAGCTGTATGAACTACATATGTTCCAGCAGTTGTGGTTGTATTACCAGTACCACGCTCTACGTAGATAACATCACCAGGCTGGAGACCGTGAGCATTAGCACCAGTCGCAACCTGTGAGTAGTCTAGAGTAATATCGGGATCAGTCAGAGCTTCAATGTTCGCAGTGAGATTGTTCGATAGATAAATCACACGAGTTGCACGATCAACACCCTGAATGACGGTATTTGCAGGAACACCAGTGTTACCACCAACAACCATTCCGTTAGTAACGTTATCCATTACGTTAGCAACGTTTGGAAGGGTGATGAAACTATTACCAATAACACCGATACAAGGATCAGCGGTTGTACCCTTAATAATCTGAGTAGCACTTGCAGCAGTAGCAGCGTCAGCAACACCTTGGACATCGATAGGCATGTTGTTTGCTCTTACGATGTAGTAACCATATACGTTACCAGCAGGACCAGAGAATGTGAATGTTTGCTCTGGGTATGAAGCAGTTGTAGTACCGCCAGATGTAGCGATAGTCCAACGAGAACCGTTTAGAAGAATACCGTACTGATCGGTATAATCATAGCGTGTTTCGGTTCTGTTATTAACACAAGCAGGGTAGTTGGTAACTGGATTAGTACCATAACCTAGAGTACCTGCTGCATTGTAAGGCTCAAAGTAAGCAGTTTGTGAAGGAACATCACCCTCAGCAGGAGTGGTGTTACTTACGTAAAGCTTTAGAATCAAATCCCTAGGAGCATTGTCTTCCCTTGAAGGGACATGATTATTTGCATTGATTAGGTATCGAAGTGATTCTAGTTCTCCGATATCAGGTACTAGAAGTGCCATTTAGTTGTTCTCCAAAGTGTGTTGCTTGCTTAAGTTTATTTATAAAATATGCGACCCTCTATATTTATCAGAGGAGAAGTTTCATGCCCAACATAAATCTTCTGATGTTGGACACTTGATCAACACTGACTCTAATAATATCGCCAGCAATGATTTCTTTTGTCCATGCAGTTAGATTATCGTTCGACCCTTTCACACTATTTAGTATAGTTGGTTTGTCTGTTCCACAGATTGACTGGAAATTGGGATAGTCATTTAGAGTACATTTCTCTACGTTTATAGCTAGGACACCTGAAGTGTCTGCAGTTAAAACCCAAGACTCTAGAAGACCAGTTACGTCTAAGGTAACTTCTCCCTTATCTCCCAAGTTCATATCGAATGATCCACTACTATGAACAAAATTAATTGTTCTAGTAAGATCTGCAGTTGTTGCTAGAGCAATAATGAAAATCTTATCACCAATTTGTGGTGCTTGAGTTAAGATAATTTGTGAACCGCTCACACTGTAGTCAACACCAGGGTGCTGAATAGCGCCATTAACAGATACAATCAGTTGACTGGAATCAGTTGGTGTATACGCCGCATTATTATTAGTTAGATTAAACGCAGTTTGAACACCATTAAACTGTCCAGTAACATCATCAAGAACAATGTTATTGTTCTGTAAGTATTTTGCTGGAATATCATACGTAACTCCAATCGCATAGTTCTTCTGTGGTTCAGAGAGAACGTTGTAATTAGAGTTTTGTACTGATACGTTATATGTGGGCATCAGGAAACTCCAGGTGTAATTTCGATAATACCTTCAATAACTCTAGATTTTGATCCAGATGGAGCAGTCAACAAAATATCATAAACATATCTTCTAGGATCTAATCCTATAGTAACAGTATTAGATAACGTAATTGAAAGTTGACCGTTATACCTATCTGGAAAACCAACAGCAAAATCGGTAGAGGTTGAAGAGTAGTAACTCTTTTTCAACTTAGCGACAGCAGTATATCCAGTGAGATTTAGCGGAGTTGTGTTAGCTTCATTCTGAATATTGAATGTTGCTGTGAAATCCGTTCCTTTCTCACAAATTAAATTAATTGGAATTGCCGCCATCAGACTAAAATAAAACCCCTCACTATTTAGTGAAGGGCGAAGTTATTATTGAAATGCTACTGATTCTGGAGAAATTTCGGGAGAAACGGAAGAAACTTCTGGTTGACTCGGCGCTTCTTCTTCAGACACACCTTCCTCTAACAGAGCAATAGTTTCAAGACCACCTTGTAGTTTAGTACGGTATTCTTTCAGGCGTACAAGTTCAGCCTCGGATTTTGCAATACGCTCATTAGCATCTTTGATTTGCTGTTCAAATTCTGATTTTAATTTTGTAGTTTCCATAAGTCATGCATGATCTGACCTATTTATTATAGCATGTACAAGATGCTTTAGTTCTGATACCTCGTCTCTAAGTTCCTGAATTTCAGCATCCGCTAATATAGATTTCATTCTAGAAGCACGGACCTGATCAAATGCTTTCTTATCGCGATTGATAATAGCACCAGTGGACGGATCTCTAAAGAGTCCGTCCTCACCATCTACTTGTATATAATTCATCAGAATGAAGCAACTGCTCTTAGATCTTGAACTTTTGGAACATATGCTGGGTTATCAGACTGCATAACAACTTTGACTGCGAAAGAACTGAATTCTGGTAGATCAGAAATACTAAATGGAATCTCTTGATAAGATTCTTGTTTTTCAAAGAGACCTGAGATTTCATTTTCTGCTGAAGCCTCCAGAGTGATATCTGGAGATCCATTCACATTAAAGTATTTCCACTCAATATTTTCAAAGTTAACTTCACTGGAAGATTCTCTAATCTTGTACAGAATCTTGAGATTCTTGATGTCTCTGACGTTAGCAGTCAACTTAACATCAATGCTAGTTCCTGGGTTATCCAAACTAATTTCCTTAGTTAGATACTTAGCAATACCAGAGGTATTTGAAGATCTATCTTCAGGTACAAAAGAAATACCCTCTTGGAAAGTAACTTTACGAACTTCCCACCAATCTTCAGTATTTGCAATTTGACCTGTATACTGCACATAATCTCCAACACGTAAGATATCTGATTGCTGAGCAGATGGATCTGAATTTCTTGTATATACAGATCCTCCAGTCACAGCAGCATTATAGTTATCATTGATAGGATTCTTATCATTGAAGACTACCAATTGTTGGTTGTTAACATCCCAATCAATAATCTTACCACTGATCTTGTCTAAGTATAGTTCGTCATCTGCAGTAGAAGCATTTTCATTTACGTTATAACCGTTTAGAACAGTGTTCAATGTAAATGATGGGACTAGCTCTTGTGGTCCTGAGTTAGAAATAGTAACTCCCGTCAAAGCAGTTTGTGATGAGAACGTGAGAGATTCAGTCGCTTTGAATTGACCAGCACTTCTCAATTGAACTGTAACACTGTTTGTGCTTGAATCAAACGCAAGGACTTTTCCACTTCCTCCCTGAAGACCAGCTACTTCAGATGTTGTAGTGTTGGTTGTTGAATCAACTGTCTGTCCAACATCAATAGCATTACCAGAGTTGCCTGCAACGGTAAACGTAAAGATTTTGTAGAACTCAAGAATTTGATTTCTTCTACCGAATCTAGATTCTTTACCAGTAGCATTTTCAATTCTGTTTGAAATAGTCTTAACAGAACTGGTTCTCAAGTCAATCAGCGGAGACAGATTAGAAGTTGTGGATCCAAGGTCTACTTTATAAACAAGGGAATTTGAGATGTCGTTATACAGTTCATTTACTCTCGAAGCAACAACCTTCTGATTAATGAAGAAATGCTCTTGACCAATAAATGTCTTCTCATAATCAGATTGAGAATAAGAAACATAATTAACAGCACCATTATCTACAGGAACTACATTAGTAGTCTTAACTGAACTGTTTAAAGTAGTCTCTGGGAATGAGAGGTATCCAATTTGAGCGAATAGTTTTTCAAATTTTCTGTTAGTAGAAATTAAACCAGCAGACCCACCAGCGATATCACTAGAACTTGCTTTGGTTGGAGATGCAATATTAAAAGTATCAACGCCAGCATTTTCTACTTGGAACAATGTCGTGTTCAATGTAGATGCAGAAACTCCACCACTTTGTGTTAGTGCTTTGAAGAATGCATATGACTTTGATGCATCCTCAAGTCCATGATCTCTATGTGTGACTTGGACGTAGTTATTGTTACCTCTAAATCTCTTTAGAGTCGCACTGCTATTAGATTCACTACTTGTTCTAATTGGATCGGTATCCATGGTTTCATAACCAATTGGAGTGTTAGACAAGAGTAGAGATGCTGTTCTTGAAATATCAAATTCAGCACGAAGCATTTGGAACTTGATATCTTCTCTGAGATCTTCTGTCCAACTATCAACGTTCTGAGATCTGAATACAGATCCAAGACCAGAAATAGGTGTAACAGTACCAGATCCAGATGCAGCACCAACTTCAGATGCCCAAACTTCATATGTTGGAGAATCTGTTTCTACAACAAATGCATATTCGGTATCATTCTGTAGATATACAGGATAATCAAACATGAACTGAGTAGAGATTGGTGATTCACCCTCGTCATTTGTTGCTACACCCATTCTTACTGCTGGAGTATCGATAGTGATGAAAGATTGAACTTCACCGCCAGCATTTCCAGAACCAGTTCCATTGATAACAATAGATGGTGCGCTGGTATATCCAGATCCTGCAATAGAAACTTCTGAGTTGTATAGATTACCACCAGAAACTCCTAGAGATCCAGTAGCAGTAGTTCCACCAGGCAACTGAGGACTCTCAATAGTCATCGATGCGGTATCATAGTTTGATCCTTTAGAAATAACTTTTAGATCAGTAAGTTTACCAGAATCTCTTGCAATAGTAAGAGTGATACTGGTATTGTTAGTGTTATTTGCTAAGGTCAAAGATGGAACTTCTAGTGTCTCTGCTTTCTGGAATGAAGATCCATTGTTATTAGACAAAATCAATGTATATACTTGATCTGCTGATAGAGGAATCTTGTTACCAGTTCCAGGTAGAACTTCAGTATTAGTTCTATCAAAGATCTTATACACAGGACCAGACGCACCTGAAGTATTTCCAGTTACAATTTCTCCAATCTCAACACTACCGTCTTGGGAGATGAATACTTTAAGTTTAGTTTCCGAGTCAACTGTTTTAACAGTTCCAGGAACAATAAACTTGCCTGGTTTACCACTTTCAGTAGAAGTCAGATAAGTTCTAACAGGAACCTTAGAATCTTTCTTATTAAAGAAGAGATTGATTCCAGTTACAAAACATCCACCATCCATATTCTCAACTTTGAATGTTTGAGTAAGGGGACTTGGATTCTTCTTGGTCTGCGTATCTGTATCTACAATCTGCTTACCTTCATTTGATTTGAACTCTGCTGGTAGAGTTGAAATGATAGATGCAGGATTCCTTGGTGTAACACCAGTAGGATAATACTTGACTTCTGTAAATGTGGTTACATTCTCTTTTAATTCATCAGTTGCACTTGACGTGAATCTGATAGTCTTTTCACCAACAGTGAATTGTAGTTCTTCTCCGTTGGTATCATATTGAACGTTAAAGAGATAGTTGTTCCATGTGCTTCCTTCTACAGGTGGTAATCCATTAGGGAATATAATGATACCACTTGCATTACCAGCACTATCGGTAACAAGTTCTCCACCAAACGTTCCTAGAGAATTACCAGACATACCACTAAATCTGAGATCGGGGCATGTCCATCGACTAATGTCTCTTCCCTCAATGAAGGGATAAATTTTAGTGTTCGCCTTCATTCTTCTGATGGTGAACTTGAGAACTTTTGATCTACAGAACTGTTGTAGAGATGTTGCAACAGCAGAATCTCCAACAAGCTTGGTCTTTAGACCTTGACCAGTCTCGTGGTTTTGTGGACTGATATTTGAAGAACTTCCTACTGAAGCAATTTTTACTGTAGAAGATACCTGATCACTATTAATATCTGATAGAGATCCAATATTAAAGAATGAGTCATCAGATCCAACCCAGTTTACTCTGTAAGAGTTATATAAACTTGAATATGCTTCTCTTACGTTATCTTTCGCTAAGAAAATAGTATATGTTTGAGCATTGTTATCAGTGATCAAAGGAGCATCGGTATTCTCATACCATGAGTCAACAGGTGCATCCAAAGACGCATCTCCAACATACTGAACCACAACAAATGGATTTGGTTTGATAGTCTTTGTTGCGAATGGATTCTCAATTAGAGTTAGATTTGTATATGGTAAAGTAATAACATCACCACTTCTTTGATATCCAGATACAACACGTTGATCATTTGTAGTATTAACTTCCTGCAACTCTAAAGAGTCTTCTCTCGCTTGAGGTCTGAGTACAGACTGCTTTGTATCAATAGAACACTTATAATCTTCTGATGCTAGATTTCCTACTTTATGTGTCTCAAAGTTATCGACTACAAAACCACTCTTAAGTCTTTCAAATCCAGATTGGTCTTTGATTTGCATATTGAGAGCTTGCTGCTCTAAAACACTAAGGAGAGTGTAATACTCAAGTCTTTCAACACGCTTTTCTAGTTTGCCGATATCACGCATAGTGAATCGACGATTATCAACAGGAACAATTCTTACATCTGTGCTCTTGCTTGTGTAAGCAGGAATGTAAATGTATGCTAGAACAATTGCATCATCAACCATCTCTGGTTTGGATGGATTGAGAGATGAATTTCCTTCCTTGATGATAAACTCACCTTTCTTATTCAAGAACAAACCATCAATTCTATCTAGATATTGATTCTGATAGAATGAGATTGTCCATGGAAGATTACTATCAGATGCAGGGCAACTTGATACGACACCACTATCTCCAGTAAAGTTGTTGAAAATAGAGTTTGCAAAGATAGACTGATCTTGGAATCCCGTAACAGTCGCTTCACTGTCTACCTTTGGTCTGAAATCAATAACATCTCGAAGGTTTGTTACTCCATATACAGATGAGTTAAATTGTGGAATTTCATCTGCTGGTACACCTGCTTCGTGTAGATAAGAATCTACGACACAGAAGTCACCTTGAGAATGATCAAAGTAGTCAAATGAAATCAAAATCTGACCAGTTGGATTTTCAAATCCAGGTTTTAGAACAATACGAGATACATCATATAGAGTGTCTCTCTGACCATTATCAAAGTTGAATCTATTAGTAACATCAGTACCATTAATCAACTTACCTGAACTATCTACTTCGGGTGCTGATGTTGGCGATCCTTCGTAAATATAGTTGACCTTAAATGCATCAGCATAAGAAATAGTATTGATTTCTGCTGCGTTGATGTCTTGACCTCTGAAAGGAAGAATTCTGTCTCCTGTTGGTTTAATTAGAATCTGTTTGTTCCTTACAACAGTCTTAAGTCTCGGACGTGCTTTTGTAACCTCTAGAGTAGCACTTAGTTTTAGTTTTGGATATATAGATCCTCCTGATAGTGCTCCAAAGTAGTTCGCAGGTAAAGTAACAGTAACACTACCAGCAGTCAATCCAGTTGTACTATCAGTAGAAGAAGCAACTGTTACTTGATCCTCGGGTACATATACAATATCTCCAGTTTCTACTGAAGTTGCATTACCTTTATCAAGAACAGATAGAACAAAATTGTCTTCTGTAAAGTTTACAAATTTCTGAGTACCAAATTCAAGTTGTGCTCTGAATGTGATATTACCACCAGCAGCAGATGAGTCAAGAACGAAGTCCCTTCTCTGATACATCTTGATAGCAGTATCGTCTGAGTTCTTAACAAGTGATCTGATTTGCTTGGATCCAGTTGGAAAGATCAGCGTGGACTTGGAAGCGTTATTAATCTGTGGTCTCACTCTCAATACAGTAGATGCTGAAACATCTTCTGGTACTAATGAGTCTAGATAAATTCTGGATTTTTTAGTTCCTTCTGGTTTAGTTGCTAATTGTACAATTGCCTGTACAACATTATTATTAGCATCAGAGAACTGAACTAGATCTCCTTGAGTTAGGAATTTAGAAGCATCCCCTCCAAAACCAGTACACTCAAGATATTGTTCGCCTTGATTACCACTGAAAGTAAAATCGGTTACAGTAGTTGAATCAATATAACTGGTTCTTGATAGCTCTACATCAGAAGTGAATAGATTTGGTGCAGATGCTCCTTGTGGTGCAACACCAAAACGTGCCCACATAGACTTAACATTTTGTGGTGTGTAAGTCTCAATGACGTTCTTGAATAGAATTGCACGTACAACTGCAGCATTAGCTGAATTGAATTGGGTAGACGTGGTTGAGATTACTACACTTGGTGGTTGTGCATATCTGTTAGCGAGTAGTGCTCTCTTTCTAACATTTAATTTATAGACTCCAGTTGAAGGATCAATATCTACACCTACAACAGAAGGATCATATGTTACGCCATCAATAACAGCAGCACTCAAACCACCGTAGTTGATTCCTCTGTTATCAACGATAAAGTGTGAGATCGTATTTTCTGTTGCAATTCTGAGTGAATTACCTGCTTCATCTACGATGGTCTCTCCCTGCTGGAATTCTCCTGAAATTACTTTTAGATAAATTCTGTTTCCTGAAGTTAGATATCCATTTGGAGATCCTTCGATAACTCCATAAGCACCACTTCTTGTTCCAGAAACGTACTTACCAGTTTGGAACTGACCAGATGGAATTTCACTATCTAACAAAATTTTTGTTAGAAATACTGGATTGAAGTACGACATTTTAAAAGTCGTATTGTAAACTCCAGTGCTTCCAATTCTTCCTTTAGAAAGAATTCTGTCTGAGTTTGGATCGAATCCTGATCCTCTTTCTTGAAGAACCATATTCTTTGGTTTTGCTAGTCCAATTGTAGGAACAATAGTCTCGGAATAAGAAACAATTTTACCAAAGATATCTGTTGAATCGGAACTCTCTGCTCCATTTTCTGTAAAGAATAGTTTTGTTCTCTTATCTACAGCGTCATTATCATTGTATTCTTTTAGAATAGTATCAATAATGTCTCTACGTCCAACAAATGTAAACTCTACGTATTGACCAGCACCTAAGAAAGTTGTGCCGTTAAACTTAGAGAAAGCAAGTGATGTAATTTCCTTAGTATCATTGCTTTGTGAAGACAAACGAACAAAGAAACTACCAAATGTGGACTCAAATGTAGAGTCGTTTAAGTCCGCAAAAGTTTTTCCAGTTGCAGTTGTAGTAATATCAATAAGAACAGTTTTGATTGCCTGATCACTATCAAAGGTTGATGTTCTTCTGGATCTTGTCTGCTTCTGAGATGTACTTGCCTCAGAATTATTCTGACCAATAGAACCGTCAGAAAAAACTTTGTTGAGATATAGTGATGGGAATGCTGTTAGTTCAGCATCAAATGAGTTCAGTGGAACTGTATTATAAACGTTTGTGAGATAATATGAACTTAGACCAGTGTGCTTGAGTGTAATGTTGTCTCTTTCAAGAGACTCTCTGGATTTATTGAGAGTTAAATATTTCGCTTCTTTATTGACGATTTCATATCCTTTAATGTATGCCTTACCAGCACCCAAAGAAAGGATTAGTTTTTCTGCTGCAGACGATTCATCAAGTCCATTAACTAGATCAGTTTCAGTATTCTTTGAGTATAATCCTCTGTTACCATTTCTCTGATAATATTCACGAATTTCTGATGGAAAATCCTCAACAACATAATCTCCAGACTCGTCGTAAGTTCTTCTTGCTAGAGTCTCTTCAATAATGTTATAATCTGCTGCTTTAATTTTTCTTTGTACAGCACCTTTTTTTACAGATACAAGTTGAATGAAGTTGCTATCGGTGCTTGCATCTAGATCATACTTTTCTAGATTTAGTTTGATCAGTAGACGATGTGCTCCAGGAGCACTAAAGTTAGCAAACCCTCTCGCTTGATCGTAAAGAGTATTATCTTCTTCTGGAGTCGCTAGCGACTCGGAGATCTTAAATCCTACTTTTGCTGATGGTGAATTTGTATATGCATCTAGAATGATGAGATCCTCATCATTTCTAACAAAATGACCATTGACGAAGTAAATGCCTTCTTCTACTTTAACAGCAGATGCAAACCCCACAGCAGAACTGCTCTGTGAGGTCTCTATGCCCGTATCAGGGTCCGTAGTAGTAACGGAGGTGGGAAGAACGCTTCCATCAGTTCCGACCACTAGGAGAGGCGTATTGACGCCATCTACGACTTCTAGTGTTTCCCCTTGACGGAATGTAGATTCGTTGTTTGCGTTTCCACTGCTGGTGTAGTTTACATAAATCGTATCTGATGACGATTCTGTTGCATATCTAGTTGTAATTACTGTACCAGTAACTCCAGACGTGATGCCCCTCAACGTCTGATCAACTAGCAAAGAAATATCGTACTTTTTATAGACAACAGAATTGCCCTCAGAGATAGCAACTTCGCTAACTGAGGACAACTTTACGTAGTCTAATTTATTGTTAAGACCAACTTCACCTGGGATTACAAGATCCCCTTGTTTAAACTGCCTTCTACCAATCGACTCAATCTGATTTTGTAAAATAGATTGAAGTTGAGTTAATTCTCTTGCTTGGATAGCATAACCAGGGCGAAAAAGAACCCTATAAAAGTTCCTTTTCGCATCATAATCATCGTAATATGGTGATACGTTTAAATTTGTCTTCTGGGGCATCGTAAACCAAGTCTAACATGGAATTAGAATTCGATTACTAGTTTAATATCTTCGATTTGATCGGAAGATCTAGTAATAAGTCTTCTGTTCTCTATGTATACGAGTTCGCCAGAGTTTGTTTTAATTTCTGGATTTGCTAAACCAGCAGTAAAAGTAACTCCTCTAACAGTTTCGGTAGATGTTGTTGCTACGTTTACTGAACCGTTGGTGCCTTGATCTACAACTGCGTTAGCAGCGTTTGATTCAAAAGCACGAACAATACCAGAATCTTTGTGAAGTTCTGGTGACTGATAATACTTAAGAACGCCAGATGTAGTGCTGCTATCATCTAGTTCCCAAGAAACAACACTTCCTTTAGCAGTTCCACCAGTTACTGTTTGTTGGATGATATTATCTCCACCAAAAGATGAGTTGGAAAGACCTGTACCAGTAACTCGTACAGCATATACACCAGATGCAGTGTTAGTTGCTAGGAAAGAAGTAGAACCCCACTGAAGAGGATCGCGAATAATACCGATTCTACGGAATTCGTTCTCTACAGGGAAGTCACCTTGACCTTCATCATAAGTTAGACGAACGTTTACCATCACACGCTTAGCGTTCATCTCTTGTGCTAGATTTGAACCATGACCACCTTGAGGAGGAATGATTGCTTCTAGTTCACCGCGAGCACCAGCAGCAATAGTTTCTGCAGTTGCTAGAGCAGAGTCAGCAAATACACCATATGCATCTCCACCAGCACCAGTTCCAGCACCAGTCTCTAGTGCAATTGCAGCATAGGTATATCCTGCTCCTGCAGCATGTACTTCTGCTGAAGTAATTGTACCAGAACCATCGGTTTCAAACTTAGCGATACCACCTGTACCATCTCCTAGGATTGGAGCATATAGTGCGCTAGCACCAGTTTTGTTTGCAGGTAGTCCACTACCAGTTGCAGAAACAAAAATTGTATCGATTGCGCCATCAACAGCAGCAGGACCAGCATATGTTCCAATAGGCATGAAGTCGCTGGACAAGAAGTCCATGACTTGCTGTGTGGTCATAGTGTAAAGATACTTCCAACGATATCCATCGTTAGGACCACTGTAAACACCATTAGCATAGTTTGCTGATGTTACAGGCATATCAGATGCCGTGTTTGTTCCAGGTGCAAGATCTTCCTTGTTATAGATGCACTTGAATACTTCGTAGTTAGTATTCATTACGTAAAGTTTTGCTGCACCAAGTGAAGTTTGACCAGTTGTGGTCTGTTTAGAAGAACCACCAGTCGAAGGAACTGCACTATAGTCAGGTTTGTACATATCGAACGTTGGGTTCAACGCTGTATTCCAGTTAAGGCGAGGAATAACTGAGATTACATTCGACGACTCAACTCTTTTAGCGCCGATAATCTCTCTGTATACATTAAACTTCTCTTCTTGGTTATCAAGAGGAGCGGGTGCATTCTGTTCGTCGGCAAACGATAAACACCTGCTTCTGCTTCAGCACCAGTATCGGATCCACCAGAGTAACCCTTAATAACGTTACCAATACCAGGAACTGCAGCAGCGGGAACTTGGTTGTTAACTAAAAGTGAATTAGGATATACTGCGACAACTGTAGATGCAAATGTGGTAGATCCATATGCAGTTGCTCCAGAAGCACCAGCATCATAGATGCTATCTCCAACTGCAAATGCGGCAGTTCCTCCAACGTTATAGATTTCTAGGTAAGAATTCCAGGGATCAGATCTACCTACAAAGAAGTACATACGAGACTTTGCAGGATCCTGGTCATTAGCTCCTTCGGATAATGACTCTAGAAACTGCTGTGCGTTAAAAATACGAAAATTTTCAGAAATGAGTGCCGACATAATTGATTAAGGTAGATTGCTACAGTTGGATCCAACTTATTTATATTGATAATTTATTTATACTTCTCTAGCGAGGTTTCCTGCAGTGACTATTCCTCCGTTGGATGGTTGCAATGTATTTGCGCTTCCATAATCGATGGTGAAACGATCAGAAACTTTAGAGCTGTACTCAAGTTGATATAGACCAACCTGAATAATTCCTGTTGCTGGGAACTGAACAGTATTTGCAAATACGTATGGATCACCTGCGGAATAATCAACGTCCAACATAGTTGCAATCTTAATAGAAGACTGCTGCGCTGTTCCCATAGGTACAGACTGAGTTGTTGGAGGATGATTCGTAGTAAAAGCAGTAGATGAACTTACACTTGTAGTAAGAATCTTCTGCAGTTTGTAATCCACAATAGATTGAGTTGGAGTAGAGACCATCAATGCAGATTCAACTGGTCTGATAGTACGAGTTCTCTCAATATATGTTTCTTTATGTGAAATTGGTTGTGGATCCAGAACATTTTGATCTGTTAGTCTAACTGCTAGTTCAGAAGATCCAAGTCTAGCAAGTTGTGTGCTTTCAAATCCATTATTAGTTGGTGTGCGGACTAGAGTTGCATATGTGTTAAATCCACCAGAAGTTTTGCCTTGGACACCAATAGTATATTTGGTATCAATGGTTCTCTTTTTCTTCTTGATCTTGTATCTTCTTGTTACATTGACGATAGGAGAAGAAGTGTAACCACTACCACCATGGTCAAGAATAACATCGATAATTTCACCACCACTAACAATAACATATGCCCTAGCACCGCCACCATTTTGATCAACAGGTTCAAAAACGAGAGTAGGTGCAGTATTGTATTGATAAGCATCTGGGTTTCTCGAATAGTCTCTCTTATTCCAAGTTAAACTAGTAACAACACCATTAGTTACAGTAGCTACTACATCAAGTCCTTCTCCTCTTTGAACTCCATTATAATTTGATACGCTAACAGTTCCAAGAGTATCGGAAATATCCGAATTAGAAGCATAGTCTAGAGCGGTCAATGTATTTGGAGTTTTCTTGACGGTTCTGAATTCTGTCTCACCATCAAGCTTAATTTGATCTCCAGGTTCAAGTCCAGTGATGGTTGGTTTTACAACATCATACAACCAAGATGTAGTATCTTTTCTGAGGACTCTATTACTATCAGAATCCACAACATAATCTATACTAGTTGAGAGAGCAGCAAGATCAATCGATGTATATGAAGAATTGACGATATCAACAGTTGATGCAATTCTGATTGGTTGAGATAAATCGATGTCTGGATTGTGTGCTAGCATACGGAATTTCCATCCACCAGTAGTAGGTTGATGATTTTTAAACATTCCTAGAGTTTTATAGACGCCACTATCTAATTGATAGATGATAGAACGTTCTCTAATATTTTCTTTGAATGTAGCGTACTCAGCAGATCCACCAGTAACAGATACTGCAATTTCATTATAAAACTTGCTTGATTCAAAATTATAAGCACTAAGAAGTTGATCTACAGAATCTCCAATGAGAAGAACAATATTTACTTTTTGTCCTGATCTTGGAGCTTGCTTAAATGTGATACTCGATTCATTAATTGTGTACGCTCTTTCTCTTTCTTGTAGAACACCGTCAAGGAACACGAGCAAGAATCTATCGTCATCAACAATAACAACATCACCAGTCTCCTCATTTCTCATAGTGAAAGATCCTAGAGTCTTTCCATTGAAGTTTTCTGACTGAATTGATAGACGCAGATACTTACCTAAATTATGTGCAAAGAATTTTTCTACTGCAAGTGGTTCTTGTACCAAAATTGTATTGAGAGATTGCTCCCATTTTGGTGGTTCTGCGAAAACAATTCTATCTGGTTCAGATGCTACAGAAGATCTTACAATATGATAAGCGTTATTTCTTGGGAATGTAGCATCATATTTTGCACTCTGGAACACCCCATTTACACCTACGAATAAATCTTCATTTTTAGATGTTTTAACTGGTGTGTTATCAGTGTAATACAATTCAAAATCAACATTTTCTCCGTCAAAATAATCGGGTAATGCAGTGTCTACTGTCTGAGCATTTAAGACATCGCTAATGTTGTCGAAGAGTGATCCTAAAGCAGATTGTACAATAGCACATTCTGCAAAAAGACTATCTGCTAGAATATTATTGTTAGAGTAAGTTAGAGTTGAAGTATAGTTACCTGAACGTTGACTATTCTCATCAGAAACTTCAACGATGTTAGTTCCTTTGTTTAGAACTTCGTCAACAATGTCGATGTAAGTGTTGAGAGTTTGTTCAACTTGAGCACAAGTAGATGTATATGAACTAGCAGGATCTGAAAAAATAGATGTATCTGTAAAAGGAACAATAGATGTATATGTACCAGTAGTGAGATTATTTCTCATTGCCTTAACCATCAAACCAGTAGCATGTCTATATGCACCTTTACTCTCGGTAAATTCTGTATTGATGTAGGACAACTTGTTTCCTACCCAATATCTCTCACCAAAATCTACGACGTTTGCATTTCCTCCATATCTGAGATGGTATACAAATGCATCAACTAGATATCCAGTATCTCTGGTACATTTCGCTTCATTAGGAATAACTAATGAAGGATAAGTTGCCTTGACCCATCCGAGAGTTTCTTCCTTGATATACTCTTTATTCTTCTCAATCAAATTAGCAGCATCCATAAATGTTCCATTGTTGATTCTGCTGAAAGAGAATGTAACTTGGTCAATGTTGTTTACAGTACTTGTAATAGTAACTGTCGATGGAATACCAACATGTAGAAGACCTGTATTTGTAACGGTGGTTGGACCATAGGTAACATTTGTTGATGTAACAACTGTGGTCGAAATAATATTAGGACTGTAATTAAAATTACCAGGATTCGATACTCTAACTTCTGTGTCGCTAAGAATCTCTAGTAATTTTGTTCCTGGGTAGAACTGTGCTCCACTACTAACATCCATTCCAACCGCCAGACCCAATGTTGTTGGAACTGTGATAAGATCAGATCCTGCAGTAATTGTACATCCATCTAAAGAAAGATCCCAATTTCTCATTGCAGCAACACACAGTGAAGTTGCATACTTATATGTTGCAATACTTTCTGTTAACTGAGCATTGATATACGCTAAGTTACCGTTATTGAAATAAGACTCTGCTGCCTGGATTGTCTTCCAGTTTCCACCAAATCTAACATCGTGTTCATATGCGTCTACAATGAGACCAATATCTCTAGAGCACTTAGACTCTAATTGGTTCCATGCTAGATTGGGATAAGTCGCCTTTGCATATCCGATTGCTTCCTCAACAATAAACTGTCGATTAAATTTAATCTGATTAGCAGCATCAATCCAAGTTCCTCCTTGTTGGAAGATAGGTCTAATTTTTTTGAGGTATTGTGCGTTCTTTACGTTATCCTTAAACTGGAATAATCTACCAACAAATTTTTGAGCAGGAATCACTGCACCATTATCAGTCCTTGAACCTAATGGAGATTTAGCGAAAGTAATCGTATTTCCTGAAACAGTATACGAAGTTTCTGGTTCTTGAAGAATACCATCTAATGTAATAGTAAGCGCCATTTCATTGTATGGCGTGATGGGATCATTTGTCTTTTTATCGTAGATAGTAAACGTTCTATTACCACTAACATTTCCACTAGTACCAAATGTACCAGTAAATGTTGGACCAATATAGATTTCTCTAGCAGTCAAAGCAGCAGAATCAAATGCTTTTTGAACAACAGATCCAGATCCTTCTTTAATATTGCTATCTTCTACTTTGTTGATTGTGATTTTTTTCTTCACAATCTTAGAACTAACAGTAACTTTGTTTATATCTTTATCCCACAACTTAAGTGTGCTAATTTGTGAAATCCTTGGTTCTGGTTGTAGTCTTACAGTTCCTTGTGAGTTAACATTCAACTCGCCAAAGAGATTAAATCCTGCTGGGTGAACAGACTCTTTTACTAGTTCCTTCCAATTATTGATACCAGAAGTAGACTCAATTACATATGAGTAGTCTTGATAAAACTTGTTATCGGCAATACGGTGTGTTTTGACGCCAACTTTTCCTTTATCAGACAGATATCTTCCTAAGTTATCATAGTATGATCTTAAATCTAAATCAAAATCAGTAATGAGAACTTCATTTACAATTCCAGAAGCACCACTTATAATACCAGTAATTGTTTTACCAGCAACAAATTCTCCATTCTGTACGGATACTTTTAGAATATTTGATCCTGTTCTCCATCCATCTAGAGATACAAGACCATAAGAAGAACCTTGCTCTACTCTTTCACCCTGCAAGAAAGTGTCTGTAGTATCAACAACCATACCAACACTAGCAGAGTGTTTTCTTAGAATAGAAGTATCATTCCATACTCCAGATCCACTAAATTCAATCTCAGCATTCTTGACCGTACCGATGTTTGATCCTAGAGCGAAAACTCTAACATCACTTTCAATAACTCTTAGTTTTGGTTGATATGTATAGTTCTTTCCTTTATTGATTACACGTACACCAGAAACCTTGTTATCAAAAGATTTCAATACCTCAAAATCTGCTTCTGTACCATCACCATCGATAACAACAATTTTTGGTTTAGAGTAATTTTGACCAGAAGTGTTGATTGTAACAGTTGCGATATTTTGATTTACTGCGTCCCAATTAGCAGTAACTGTTGCTTCAAATGCTTTCTTTAAGGTAGCACCTAAAACAAGAGGAACTTTCTTGTATCCAGATCCAAGATTTGAAACAGTTACCTTATTAATTGAACCAACTGCTCCTGTAGTGGTTGTGCTGTATTTAATATTACCAGTTCCATACCACTCTGGTGTAGATCCAGTTCCCATAGAGTATACAAAACGTGTTGGTGTTACATATACAACACTTTGCTGTCCTTGGAGGGGATCATTAATAATTTCAATGTAGTTATCACGATCTTCAATAACACTGGTAGGACCAATACGAATTGACTGATTACCAGATGAGTCTGTGGTAACAATTGACTTATAATAATATCTTTGATATAGTCTTTCTCTTCTTTCGGTTAATGTTCCTGCTAAATTAACAGTTCCCGTTCTTGGACCATATCCAAATTTAGCATAGACATATGCGCCAGATTGTCCAGGAGTACCGACACGTACTAATTCAGGTGCAATGATGTTGTCTTGCTTACTTGGAGAAATTAAGAACTCAGACAGAGAATTTGTTGAATGAGATAGATCAAATCTGTATTGATAATATTCTTGGAACTGAATATTTGGAGATACTTCAAATGGTCCTGAAGCAGACGAAGAAATCTTCGTAACAATCAAGAAATCCGACGCTACATCAATATTCACCAGTCTCTTTGGAGAACTGTTATCAAAGAAACTAGATCCAGATCCGATCTTATAATCATTGTAAGATCCCGAACTAAAGAATAGTTGATTGTGCTCAACAATCAGTTTATTGCCCGTGTATGATAGAATAACAGGATCAAGAGACGCATTACCAGTAATTGCGATTTGAGATCCTACAGTGAAGTTATATCTTGAGTTATAAAGAGAAACTTCTTCATTATCAAAATGATCAATGTCTTCGGTTTTTTCTTGTGCTCTATCAATCGTTACTGTCTTATCACCTTCAGAAACGGCAGTAACCGTTACGATTTCTTCTCCAATTTGCAAAAGATCATTTACTGCTAGTTCAGATACATCTTCAAGTTTTAATATAGTTTCTCCAGCAGCAAATCCAATATGATCAACTACGAAGCGTAATCTTTGCGTGTTGGTAGAAGATGTTGATCTATTCAATGCAGAATCTTCTACAGTTAGAACATCACCCTTAACATAACCAGATCCTTTTGTAGTAATAGTTACACTAGTTACAGATCCTAAACCTGTATTGTTAATGTCTGATACAACAATGGTTGCTTCTGCATTATTAGCATCTCCAACTGCACCCAAATCTTCTCTAGTTGCCGTCTGATTTACAAAAATCAACTCTACATCAGTGTAAGTATTAGTAGCGTAATCAAATCCTCCATTTACTAAATCTCCTCTTCCTAACCCAGCATCGTTAATAGCAGTTACAAAAATTGGTTGTGTTAGTTCAATTTCTTGAGTTGCACCTAATTGTACATGATATGTTTTCGTTGCAACTGAATCATCTGGGTTAATTTTTACATTAATTTTACTACCAATACCCAATCCATGATTTGTGCTTGTAGTTACTAGAGTAACATTAGTATCGACAATAAATGGAACTAAATCTGTACTGAGACTAGAAGTGCTTAAGATCTCAGCACCAATAGTGTTCAAAAGATTATTACTTCTTAAATAATATCCACTACCTACAAATTGATCAAATGTTCCACTAATAACCTTAATTTTTACTGAGTTTCTTCTTTCTGTAGAGAGTACAATCTCCCCAGTAGCAACATCGTTATCACCATCAGTAAGTGTAACAATAGCACCAGCGGTGAATGTTGCATTCGTATTCAAAACAACATTTAAAGTAAGAGTTGATGAATCTACAAGACCAGTAGCATCAAAAACTCCTGTTACATTCTCAAGAACAATAAACTTATCGTCCAATACATCACCAACAACAGTTCCTGTTACACCAGTGCTAGATTGAGTAATTGCATCTCCATCATAAATAAAGCAACTTTCTGCAATCTGAATCGTTGCAACTCTTTGTGTATCAGTTGCTTGCAGAGAAGAAACTGTTTTACCATTAACAGAAGATACTAAACCAGCAGCATCAGATCCACCAGTCTGGGAGTTATCAAAAACAATACTAGATCCTACAGAGAAATTATCAGAAGAATCATATGTTTTGATTTTATCAATACTACCTGTAGAAACATCCTTTACTTTTGCTCTAGTAACGATACCATTTTGAGGAGTGCTCTGAGTTCTTAGTCTAACTGCATCTAATGGAAGATCAGCATGTGTTTGGAACTCTTGGTAGTTTGCTGTAAGAGGTAGTGAATAGAAATTTTCCCCTAGTAAATATGGAAATTCTGGTTGTAGAGATGCATTTAGAGTAACAAAGTATGCATACACACCATTTGGATATTCTGGTGTAACACAAAACCTACCATTATTTCTGTCTAGATCTCCAAGTCTATCCGCATAATAATAGTCTTGTATAAAAGTTCCGATTGGATATGTGGTTGCAGAAGGACCATTTGTTCTAGACGCCCTTTGTCGATAACCACTTTCCATTCGTCTGATGGCGGTTGACGAATCGGTAGCAACAGTGTATCCATAAGGACCATAAATGGGATTACCATCATAGGCGAATCCGATGATTGGGGAATGTGAAACTCCATTATCAGATAGAGATGTTTTTAACGATGGCGCATATGAGAGAACACCATAAGTATTAAATCCTGCTGAGTTATTGAAAGAGAATCCATATTCACTATCAATATCTGTTCCTACTACTGTATATCTATTCTTTATCCATTCATAGATAGACGCTTCCGCCTCTGCATTGCTTCCTGATGGGATAACTTCTACTAATACTTTACCCGCAGTATAGAAGTTACCAGTGTTAATTTGCGTTACTTCTGTAATTTGACCACTCGCAGATACAGTAGCAACGTAATCCGCAAATCTACCTCTTCCTAATCTATCAGTAATTCTAATCGTTGGTGGTGCAGAATAATATTCACCAGGATCAGTAATCACAATACTCGTGATTTTTCCTAAAGTAACAACTGGAGTTAAAACTGCGTTTCTACCAGAAATAATTTCTACTTGTGGAGTTGTAGTGTAATTTCCTTCGTCTATGATATTAACAGATTCAACAACGTTACCAGAAAGATTTGCAGATGCTTTGTATGGTGTATTATTGATTAATACGAATGGTGGTCTAGCATATCCAGATCCTTGATTCGTAACTTCGATTCTAGTTAGTTTTCCAAAAAGAACACCTTCTTCATGCTTGTAACTATAAGCAATAGAACCATCTATAAAAATACCTACATCTTTTCTAGGAGTAGCATATATTTCTGTAGTCGTTTCTGCTTTCTTGCGAATAGTTCTCAATAGTGCTTGATCAATTGGAGTTTTGTCTGCACTAATAGTTTGATTGAAAAAGATCTTTCTTCCTAATGGGAATCCACTGCAACAAATGTAATAGTTTTCTTTATCTTCAAAGAATGCACTAATACCAGGAATAGTGTCTACGTTAGCAGCAATTGTTCTAGGATCATCACTTTGAATCGTTGACGATGATGTTGGGAGCATCCATCTAATAGTATTATTAGATTTTTTAACGATAGGATCTACCGTATCAAATCCAGACTTTTCAACAGTAATAATTTCACCTTCGACACCATATGGGATTGCTCCCTGTGGTTGTAAGTTGTAAGTAACTCCTAGAGGGAGCAACTTTACATTACCAGAATCAATTGTGATATTACTATACAGTTTTGCTCCAGATGCATGTGTAGTTGATAAAGATCTAGACTTAATAACAAAATGTCTTATAGTCTTAGAAGAATATTCAATTCTTTCTCCATTAATATAAATGAGTCCTTCTTTGTCCCACCCAAAAGTTGAATCAACCTCGATCTTATCCCCTACAGTATCCGATGATTGGAGATCTTTTGTTAGGAATGTTTTGTTTGCTATTTGAAATACGTTATTGACCGAATTTTCAGCAAGAATGATGTCCCACATTTGGACATCATCTACAATCTGCTCTTTCAAAGCATTATCAACAACAGCAGATGCGTATGAAGTACCAGACTGGGTAACTCTTTTTCCAATTAACGTTTCTGGATTTCCACTTAAAGCAATAACTCTTAATGAGTAAACTCTAGACCAGTCAGACTCTGATGCTTTTAAGGTGGTCTCTTTTGGAAAGAATACATCAGTATCATCACTACTGATGAGGCAATTAAAGATAAACTGAATGGAACGCTTGGTTCCTTTTGATTTGTAGAATGAAGAGATGTTCTTAATTAGAGTTCTCTTATCGATCTCACCTCTCAGATACTTTTCTGGGATACCAGCGAGATACTCAGACTCAAAACTCTTAATTAGAGCATACAAAAATAAATTACTAATGTTCTCAACAACTGTATCATCAGCATGGGATGCTGCAGTAGTTGAAACAAACTTACTGTTAGAATACAGGTCACCTAACGTGGTGTTACCACTTACACCTCTGGTGACTGATTGGAATGATGTTGCAGTTTTTGATGCATAGAATACAATCTCATCGCCCAATTTAATGAGACCTTGTTTTGGGAATCCTTCGGTGCTGTCTACAGTAACAGTAGTCTCTGAGATCCCAGTGATACCAACAGTTTTTGTAGACTCTGTTAGAACTTCTTTATCATAAAAATTGATATCACGATATTTGGTGAGGTTTAAAATAATGTCCAGAACTCCACCACTCAGTTCTTGCTGAGCATAATAAGACTTCAAGAACTTACCAAAAAGTTCATAGTCTTCTAAAATAAAACTAGGTAGCTGACTTTCAATCAGCGATGAAATATTTCTAGTCTTTAAGTTCATTCTGGAACCGCACTAAAATTGGATTTTGAGATATCAACGTCTAGATAAACTTCACGAACAGCATTTACGTCTCTCGACGCAGGATCTACGCGAACTTCAATCTTATTATCCGAAAAACTACCTTGAATGATGGTCAAATTATATAATTTAATTTCGCCTTTGGAGTAGTTAATATCTCCAATTGCTTTCTTCACATAAATCTTCTCGCCAGTCAGGGCATTCAGTCTATATAGGTCAATTTTACCCAGGGTATCGTCTTCCAAATAGACTGTGTAGGAAGGATATTCACTGACTACAAACCCAGTAGATTTCATGACTGGTTCGTCACAAGAATCCTTAAATGTGTTTAGATAACACAACTCGTAATAGAAAGTAGAATTAAGGGTAGGATAGAAATCTTTTCTTAGTGTTACTTCAGTTACGTTTGATGTAATAGCACGATCTGCACCATCAATTACAGATGCAAATTTACTATGACGGAATCTACCATTAAACTTCTCTGTTTCTGCTGATGATAGATAATCTTCAACTGCAGTTGTTGCTCTACCTGCAATTTCTTTCTTTGATAATGTTGTTAACGACTTTTTATAACTAACCTTTGAGTTTAGTTCAACATATATTATTGACGGATCAATAATATCAACAGTCACTGATGCGATAGCATAATCCTTAAGTTTTGTTTTGATCTCGTTCTTAGTATAAGACGATAGAGCAATTGCATCTTGTGGTTTCACTGCGACCTTGACTTTACCAAACTCGGGGGGATCGTCCTCTTCACCACCAAAAGTAATGATGTCTGAGATCGCTGGGTAAACCTTTCTTACAATTGACTCGTAGTCTGCTGCTGTAACCGCTCTGTCTTGCGATGCAAATGCCCTAGGAGCAGACTTTTTAATAGATGCTACAGACTCTGGGTCAGCACCGCCTGCAGCGGCATCTACGGTTGATATAGACGTTGTGTACGAGAAGTTCGCACTACCTGTTTTTGGAGTAATAATACCTGAGAATGAAAACGTCTTAGCGCCATTTGTAGCAGCTGCTGACGTTACCAGATATGAAACCTCAATGAAGTTACCATTAGTAAGTTTCTTACCATATACTCCATCACCAAAAAAGACCTCATACTGCTCATCTTCAATCTCCTCAACAAAGAAGACTTGAGATGAACCGTTGAGATCTAGAATGTTATCTGCTGCGTTGTATGTGACGTAGGTGGTGTCGTTCTCTTGTGGGTATACTCTTACACGAATTGATGATGTATCTAATCCACTATTTTGTAAAATGAATCTTTGGTTCTTAAGTCCTGTGTTGATCGTAAACGACTGTGTGATTAATGTTCCTTCATAGACATCAATATCACCAAAGTCAGCAATACCACCGTTTAGAGGTGACTCCTGGTCATCGATAGTGACGAATTGATAGAGGGTATCGTCAAAGTTAGTTAGAAATCCAGTTCCTTTCTTTAATTTCACACCATCAGGTGCTGTTCCTGATCCAGTGTAGTTAACTTGAAAGTTGACTGTTGCTTTTGGTGCAGTTGAGGATCTAGGACGATATCCAATTTGCTTTGCTAGGGAGATAACGTTATCTCTTAACGTAGCAGAATCTAAGAACAGTTCATTCACCACCATGTTAGTGTTGAATGCTGTATAGTACGTGTTATATGCTAACACATCTAATAATGTAGATATTGCAGATCCTTGGAAATCATAGTCAGTGAAATCCGAGTTCCCCCTCATGTAATCAATCAGGGACGTTTTAATGTCTGCAAAGTCTAAATTTGCTACTTGAGTATAAGGCATTATCGAGTACGGTTGAGAAAGAACTCAATGGAACGTGGTGGGATATCGGAACGTCCTTGAATCACAAATTCCAAAATAACTTCAAACCCATTGTTAGCAAAATCTGGTTCTACTAACAGCTGAGTAATTATAATTCTTGGCTCATACCTGCTTAATGCACCCCTGATTTCATCAGAGATTGAACTGGATGTCGCTAAGTCTAATGGTTCAAACAAGTAAGATCTAACGTTAGATCCATACTGATCATCATATAGACGTTCTCCTTTATTCGTCAAAATAATGTTTTGCACTGCCTGTTTTACAGCAGCATCATCTTTCTTCAGAAGAAGGTCATCTGTAACCTTATTTCTTCCAAAAGATAATGATAAATCCTTAAATGGGTTTACTGTAGGCACTACACACTATATGACCGTCTTTTTATTTAGTCACTCAGTCCAACGCTCTATAAAATCGTCATATCCACCAGCACTGCTGCGACGTTCTTCAGGCATTGGATAGAGTTCTTCTTTTTTCTTTGATCTACGTTGACGTGCTGCTTGATCTAGATACCGATCAGAGTCAGTCTCAGTAATTAAAGTCTTTCCCTCATCGATGAAGTTTTGACCTTTATCAACTCTGCTGTTGCCCATTTTCTTTCTCCTGTTGTGTTTCCCAGAAATATTCATCAGTGTCTCCTAAACGTCCCCAACCCTCAGTATTCTCAACTTGGTATTTTATGGTAGATACCTTGAAATCTGGAGTTAAAGGTACTTCAGGCGTGATAGAGAGGTCATATAGACGCATCCTGTTATTAGGATATAATCCAAACTGACCATTCTCTAATTCTATACAGTTGTGAGACTTGTGCTCTGCAGGAGTTTCACTTACGTTGTTATCTATAACATCGATGTTTGCATGGTAGTTATCCAATGTTAACAGATATTGACCTTTCATGTATCCAAAGTTACGAGTTCTAACTTCGGCAGTCATGCTCGACACAAATCCCTTATTCATGCATACGACGCCATAGTCCATGCAATTCCAAAATTGCAGATTCTCCAGTCCCATATCAATTGTCGGAGTTTTCGGCGTTCGGAGAAACGCACTAATTGGTAACTTATCATACATTGCCCCGTATTGTGGGAGATAAGTCTCAAAATAAAAAGCACGCCCTGGTATCGATTTTGCCGATACCCAGACGCCCTCAACAAATTCTCCATGCCCACTTTGATGATCAGTAAGATATTCCTTACGAACCCATACTTTCTCGGCAGGGAGATTACAAATTAGATTCATTCTTCAAATTCTACTGACTCTGCTGTTTCAATGCCGTCTTTAATACCTGCTGCCTGCAATTCTTCTTTAGAAAGCGTACCATCACCATCAGTATCAGCGTCACTACGATACTGCAGTGTGGATGGGCGTCCTACAATATAATTGAATTCAGTCATCGTCCTTGTCCTCTGTAGCGTTTTTTTGCTTTGTTGCGACTAGTCGCACTATATTTAGTATTTCTACCACTTCCTTGGCGACTCATCTTCTCCTTGGGTTCAATTGTATCTGATCCAGTCAGTGAAGGGCGTTTTGCCATGTCTGATTACCTCAATGTACTTTGTTATTATATCATATCACGTTGACTTTTGGGTTTGCCGACAACGCAGTGATCATGATTCCTGTAGTCGGTGCTAGCAAGTCTCCAGGACAACAGGGGCGTCTCCCATTTATTCTCACCTTTGCTGTCGTGCTAATCGCAACACGAGGAGTGGTACAGGGATTGCCTCCTGGTGTTGTTCCTGGTGCTGGTGTTAATACATCACCCTCTAAGATCGGAAACAATCCTCCTACAGTCACAGTACGTGGGGTCACGGGTCCAATTACGCATGGGGGCGTATTACAGATACCTGTACCACCACTATCGACTGCTCCGTTAAATCCTGCTACTTTTCCAGGCATCTTAGTCTCTCCTCGATGGTATCCAAATATTCGACGACATTCATATGCTCATTCGCCCCTGGTGGGCGGTACATCAGTTTCATCGCTTTCAATTGCATTATCTCGATCTCCAGCTGGGCGATCTTGCGATTTTGTTGAACGATAACTTGAAGCAGCTGCCGCGTCGAAGTAGTTGCAGAATGCTTCAAAATTGTTGAGAGCGTCGGCGTAGCTCCAGGTTTTTGGGTCATTTTTTTCCACGGGAATTTTTTTATATACGAAGGTTTTATAAAAAGACTTTGCAATAATATTTATCGGTCGTCTGGATACTTTTGTAGGTTAGGGTAGGGGTAGGAGTCCCAAACCCGCTTGGCGCGGGGGGTATACCCCTAAGGGGGGGCATATTACTGCCCCCTGTCGGATTTACCTGTTTTCTGCCTCTGTCCCTCACCCGAGGGCGTAGCGGTTCACCCACTGCCCTGCGCTCTGCTTCAGATTCAGGAGCAGTCGCAGCATGTCGCGACGGCGAACGGTGTGGGTGCTGTAGTGACGTGAGTGCCAGAAGACCATGCACTGACGGGTCATCGGGTAGAGTCTGATCTGCTCGGTTGCTGTGCTGTCGGTGTCGAGGACGATGACTGGATTAATCATGGACATGAGTCGGTTGTTTCTTTGAATAGTCTACAGGGTCAGGGGTCAGGATCAGACCAGCAACGCCAGCTCCTGAGTCGTCACACTAGAGATGTCCTCGTCTTCATAGACCCGAACCCATGGGATAGGTTGACCAGAGGTGAGACGCCAGATCATCTGATCGCCCTCTTGCTCCTGCTGCCTGATCGCTGCGATACGGTAAGCACCAGCGATCGTTGGCGTGTAGTCTGCACCGTACTCGTCAAAGGTGCCGAATGAAGTGGGTTGAACTGCGAACATGTCTTTGTTTGTTTGTTGAACTAATTGTAGCAGCAGGGGCAGGTCTGCCTACCCCTAGGAGGACAGTGCCTCAGTTGGCATAGGTGAGGATCTGACGGTCGGGGTCGTGGGTGACGAAATCCCGAACGTTGTCCTGTTGCACCTTGATCACAACCTGACTAGACTTGTTTGCCTTGCTTAGTCCAAGGAAGGCACGGATGCCATTGTTGCTGGTGACTCTCACACGTAGACCGCAATCGAAACCGTGAGGGACCGCCATGGAGTTGAAGACGAGACGACGTGAACTCTTGCCCTTGCCCTTGATCAACTCGCACGAATAGTTTGAATTGATGCAGCGAGTCATCAGGAGACGGTCTGCCTCCATGATGTGGAGGGTCTCGTGCTTGGTGTCGTTGATGACGATCCCCATGCCATACTGCTTCTCAGTAACGTTTGACTTAAGAAAGCAGAGCAGATCATAGGGGTGGATGCTGTCTAGCGCCTTCTCACAGCACTCGTTGAAGAGGTCGCGAGTCTCCTCTACGATCGCTTCACGCTTAGCAACAGACCAACCACGCGCCTCAGTAACGAAGGCGAAGAAGTCGGCAAAAATGGTTCTGTCGATGACGCCAAAGATGTCGGAGGTGTTGACCCAATCGAAAGACCCGTTCTTTAGACCTGCTTTGTGCTTGATACTGATCCCCTTCTCTCCCGCCATGGCGTCTGCTTTGTGCTTCGTCCCACCTAGGTGAGTTACGCTGTCGGGGTAGACTGAAAATTCGTTGAGCAGGTCAATCGTGGCGTGCTCGTTAGAGACGCCTTGGTGATGGGTGCTGCCGTTGGTTTTGAACATAGTTTGATGCGTGATCGACACGCTGTTGGTTGATGAATTAATTGTAGCGGGTCAGCGCCTAGTGGCGATCTGAGATGTCCCAGTTCGTAGACTGGACAGGTTCGATACGACCTGCTCTCACTGCCTGCCTGTACTCCTGCTCTGCCATGTGTTGGCGTTGGATCTTCTCCATGACCTTAGTCATCAGAGGGGAGGGGTTCTCGTTGTGAAGAAAGAAACCTGTTCTAGTCATTGCTTTGTTTTCCATGCTGTTAGTATAGACCCTTAGAGGGGCAGATCTCGCCCCCCTGTGACAGTTTAGAGTTCGGCAAGCATGGCGTCCATCTCGTCTTGATCCACGTCATCGGACAACCAGGAGATGCCATCGCCCGTGATGTACTCGCCAAACTCATCGATGTAACGCTTCGCCCACTTGCGATAACCTAGGTTCTGATTCTCCTTGGCATGGCGGTAGATCATCTCATCGTTACCGATCCACAGGGCAACGTTCCAGGTTTCATAGTTTGCCCAACCGTTGTAGGTCGTGTCCTGAGTCATTGAAGCGGTCATGTGATTGGTTGAACTGTTGTTAGTATAGAGGAGCAAGGGGGGGATTCAACCCCTAGGCAACCAGTTCGTCGGGTGTCCCATACTCCATCACGGTGTGTCCGAGGTAGTCTTCAACGAACGCATAAGCGCCATTAGCGTCATCGTGAAGAGCGAAGCACAGGTCGTTTGCAAGTTCCATGCTGTTACAGACTTCAGACTCACCGAGAGCAGGGCAGGAAACCCAATAGGTGTTGGAGAGCATTTGAGGAGCGGTTTTGATCATGAATCTATTATAGACACAGGGGAGGACGTTTCGCCCCCCTGAGTGGACACTAGGTCGATCGTCCACGGTCGGCCGAACCTGGGTATCATTTAGTGATACCACAGTTAGTGTTACTTAGAGTCGCACTCCAGCATGATTTCCATGGCAAGGTCTACGAGGTCATCGTCTGCCTCAAAGGGCATGATCTGCGAGTCTACAAAGTCCATGACCATTTCAAAGTCTGCCTCTGGATTGGTCAGGCAAAAGGAACGAATGGAAGGGGTGAGATCGGTTAGTGTTTTGTTCATGAGTCTACAATAGACGGTTTTGAGTGCTGTGTCTATTTTGTGGAGCAGTTTGCGAAGTGTCACAGACCAGCGATGTAGTCTGCCAGTTCCTCGTCATACTGTTCCTTGGTGTCAAAGGTCCGACCGTGGATCACCCTAGGATAGGTGGCATCAAGACCAGCAGAGGCGACCATCTCACAGTCTGCCCGATCGTATCCCATCTCAACGAGGTTGTTGACGTATGGGTTGTTGCTTGGTGTTTCGTTTCTCATGCTGTTAGTATAGGACATTTTGAACCGATTGCCCCCCTTGGTGAACCACTTTGCAGATCGTCCACTCGCGGCTGACCTAGGTAACATTTAGTAGTTCGATTTTTGAATTGTTGAATCATAGTAATTCATCATCTTACTATCACGTTCTGCTAAGAATAGCAGATAGCAAGTCATACCCATAAAGACACAAATGCCGCTGAGTACGTATTGCGTCATTCTCATTTTACCTCTACTAATTCTTGTTGGTACTGCACAAGTTGCTCCTCTGTTGCTTCATCTACTGCATCTTGAATCACAGTGTAGATGTAATCAACGTTGCCTACATCATCAAAGATACGTGCAATCAGTGCAGGATCTTCTACATTGTTATTATAATCAGTGTTACCATCTTCATCCTTTAGATGACAATCATTCTTGGTATAAATCCATGCTCCACATTCTGCATCCTCGCCTTGTTCTTCAATCATTCGTGATACTTTGTCTTGAAGTTGTTTGAGTGTGTAGTTCATGATGAAGTGAGTGGGTGTTAATTAGTGTGGGGGCGCTGCTTCTAATTGCAGATCTTTTGTACTCCCCCAATGTTATCAGGCAAACTCAGCGAAGGTGTAACCGTTAACGAAATCTTTGGTCACCTTGTTATCACGAACGAACCACTGAAAATCCTTCTGAAAGACACCGTCAGTGAATGCACAACAGAACTCGTTGATGATAGCGTTCAAACGTGATTTAGTCGTGGTTGATTGCCACCCACCATCAAAGATGCGAACGAAATCATCACCAACCTCAGCAATCTTGTTGCCATGTAGACGAACCTCTGAAACTCCATCGGTCGTGGTGACAGACGTGTTAGCATTGGTCCAGTTGAGGTTGCCTTTGATAGCAGCGTTCATCTGGGTTTCGATCTTACGCAAAATTGGTCCTGTGTGTTTGACTTCCTAACAATACACCTTATCCGAACCCTGTCCCGCTCTCAGGTGCCACTTCGTCAACTGGTTTGTTTTTGTCGTGTTGAGTCCAACCTTCCTCACGATAAGAATCCACCATGACATTGCCTTCGTCATCTAGATCAGAGTGGACAGTCTCGGAAGCGTCCACTAATGCATCAGTAAACTGTGCAAAGTATGATAGTCTATCATTCATCAACCAAAGTGTAAACACTGCAGAAAGAATTGATTCTTCATTCTCTTCTGTTAATTCATGCATCACTTTATGTAACTCACCTTCGATTTCCATCACAGTGAGTTCATCGTTTGGATATTTAAAGATGGTCGTTATCTCTGGACTGTCTTTAAATGAAACGATTACGTATCTCTCATCGGCGTTAACTTCTAACGAGTTGAGGTTACGTCCACCATAATCATTGACGAGTTGTTTTCTCTTTTCATTGGTTGAATCCTGGGCTAATTCTAATGCATTAACCCAGGCATTTTGATCATGATTCATATTCGTCATAGTCTTTGAATTTCCTGACTTTCTTCTTACTTTGGCGACGAATGTTCTTTACTTCATAACCATAAAGTTCTTTGTCGTAGTTGTTGTCGGTGAACTTGTCGTAGTTCTTGTTAGTTTTGGCCATCAGTAAGTGATATCTTCAAATAGTATTTAGAATGAGACTTTTCTCTTTGATTTGTCGGTTAACCCAACTACCAACGGACTTTTCTGGGTCTTTTACTACTATTTGGAGATTATTTGCAAATTCTTGAAGATTATCACAGTTATATGTGTAAATCTTCTCTTTTTTACTCTGATAAGCTATGTTTACCTCTATATTAGTTACTTTAATACTAAAAATAGCACTAGAGTTTAGGTTTTCAAAGACTAATGAATCCATTTAATTGTTAAAACTTAAAAAATGAAAAAGGTTAAATTCTTAAAAATCTCAAAAAGTCAAAAAAGTCAAAAAGTGAGACTTTGAGATTTTTAAGAATCCGTTGTTTTCCATGAATCTAATATACGGCATTCTGCGAGTTCTGGGCGGTCCTGTGTGCCACTTTGAGTTCTGACCACTTTGAGTTGTCTTTCGATAGGTTACGTGCTAAGCCAACGTCTCCAGAGTACCTTTACAGTAACCTCACAGTAACTACCGAGCTACTATACTATATTTTTTTAATGATTAATTATTGTTTGTTCTCAACTGGGTTAACTTATTGAGAACCCTTGCTATGACTTACGCGGAGAACAGTTCACTCCCCTCGGTGAACACTAGTTAGCACATATAAAAGTTGTTGTAGCATATTTGGGTTGATTCACTGGTGATAACCCTCTATGAATGTAAGTCCAAGAGGATGGAAACATCAATACTGTACCTTGTGTTGGTTTAATCAGTGTACCATCTAAGAACTCAGTCTCTCCTCCCTGTGCTACATCATTCAAATAAAATATGCATCCTACATGTCTCCATCCAAGTTCATCTTTATTGGTTAAATCATGATGCCAATGAAAATAATCTCCAGGATCATAACGTCTCAGTTTAAATCCAGTATCATTGTAAGTATTAGATTTAAACATCACTGGTCTTGGATTACAATCATCTAATACTAGTTCACAATGATTGATATACTCTTGTAGTAGTTTATCAATAGTATTCGCATAGAGTTTGTCTATGTCCCACCAATGCTTATGCTTAGTGATATAAACACTCGTATAGTTCTTCCATTGAGTATTGTTATGATGTGAGTGATCTACTGTTTGATGAGTAGTATCTTCTTCAAACCTTTGAATTTGATGCTCACACTGTTCCTGAGTAAATGCTTGTGTAGTATAGATGAAATGTTTAAAATAATTGTTGTTCATTTAATCCAGTAACGACATTACCACGTCTAATCATTTTCATCATTGCTTCTTGTGCCGATTCAAGTTGAAAGTAAGTTGCCTTTTCGATTCTACTTTGAGTGTGTCCATAAGGAATATGTTCATACTCTACTGTGTAATATCTTTTAGGTGGGATTCTTCGAGTCTTTCGACGGTATGAGTTGGTATGCAAGTTTATCTCTTAATTGGTTAATACGTTGTTCATCATATTGTTTAAAATTAGGATATTTGTCTACCTTCTTGTAATAATGTAATGCATTCAGGAGAATCGTATAATCCTCCATTGTTAACATGAACTTAAATTGTTCCATTTCTTTCATAATGGTCTCACGCGATAAACAATGCTAGTACGAATTTGATTCGGTTCAGTAGGACCAAGACCACGATGCGGTATATTTGATGGTAAGATTACAAGTCTACCAGACACATACTCATGCACCTCATGAGGTGTGCAGAGTTCAAACTGTCCACCATAGCTTGACTTCCAGCTCGCTGTCGTGAATTGTAGTATGGTTAAATCATTTGAATCTGATGAATCAATATGTTCAGTACCATCCTGACCATAACATTGTACATTCAATGCGATCTCACTACAATATAATGCAGTATTCATCACATGCTCAATCTGTTCTAGGATTGGGAAGAATAACTGTGCTGATGGTTCGAGTTTTGTAATCTTATTAATTGAATCACGACGAAACAACGTTGTACCAAAAAATCGATGATTACCTTTCAATCCATATGGAAAAGTCTGCCTCCCCGCAATGTTATTGGGAGAGACAGGAATATCCATAACTTTAGCACTCATCTCCTGAACATAAAGTTCATCAAAGAGATCATCAATAACTGTGCAAATAGTCATCGTGACCTCACATAAATGAGTTCATTCCAATATATTTGATGACATAGAAGTAATACATGATGTTTCCTATGAAATGAAGAATGCTCTAGATCAGCAGGATCTTTGTCCCGCACAGAGATCTCGATTGTAATGTAATCTACATCAACAAAATACACCCAACCTTCGACATTACGCCATGGCGTACACCACTTGACGTAATCATTCAGTTTTGGTTTATAGGAATCCACCTTCATAGAGTCGTGTGAGTTCTGCTTCATTGAGCGGTCGATTACCTGAGATTGGGTTGATAAACCCATCAAACGGGTTTTTCTGCTGAAGAACATCTGCAGAAACTTGTTTACCAGGGATGGAAGTGCTCTGATCATAACCCTCACTATATGCTAGTGTATACAGTTTGTTTAAAATATGATGATACTCTTCATACTCACCAGCATATGAGAGATCTTCATAGTTTAATTGTTTCTGTGCTTTACGCACTGCGGTGTAGACTAGTTTCCACTCATGATGAGACAACATATGCATTACAAATTACCTTGTATTGTGTGGGTTTAAGATGATAACGTGCGACATGCTTTTCGACATGCTCTAGACATTCAAACCATGCGAGATTATGATTACATTTACCTCGTGGTTGAAATCTCCATGGAAACATACTATGTGGGAAGAGTTTTAAATCTCTGCTCCTTGTATGTTTAACTCCAGGCGTCGTTTTCTTCTGGCGAGTACCAGAAACCTTTCCAGTCTGCTTCTGTTGCTTCGTAGATCGGGTTGATGTGGTTGTCGTAGATGGTGTCGAAGTCAACTTCTCTACATTCTTCTTCATCGCTTCCGCTGTCTTTGACTTTGGTGAGGATGATTTGGTTGTTTTCGATACTCCACGCGAGTTCGTCACCTTCTTCCCAGTTAAGGTTTTGGAGGACGTATTGCGGGATTTCGATGCAGAGGTCTTGCGTGTCGGCATACTGTTGAACTTCAGTGGTGAAACTAGTCTTTGATGTATCCATTTTCAGTCAACCATTGTCGAGTAAGTGGGGTTGGTTCATATTCTAACCACATTTGCCCGCTAGCGCAAGCAGAAAGCGCCTTCTGAGTCATTCCTTCAGTTCTACCTGCCCAACCTGCTTCTGCCTCCCAGGGGACCGCAGAGGAGGGATAGGTGCGTTCTGCTAGAGTGCGCCAGATCATCGGCACGTTTTCCTCAGGCAAGATGATAGCAATCAGACTATTCTTGATAGTTCCAGCCATACAATCTTGTGCAGCATGCCAACCCTCGTGCCTCATTACGCTCATCATCACACCAGGGCGATTCATATATTTCTTATTAAGATAGAAATTATTGCTCACAGTGTGATACACACCACGATGACCTGTAGGGAAGTAACGTTCATCAGCAAGGTACACTTTCGTACCAATTTGATTCAACGTCATCAGTAGAGTGTTGAACTCTAGTGCGACTGATGTGAACTGATCAGTGTTAGGATACTGTGAACTAATGTCTAACAATGAATGAACTTCATTCACGTCTTTAGTACACTCACGTACTAACATGCACCCCATGGAATCCATAGAGTTGTAACCTTTAGTGATCCTATCTTCTCCTGCCTGCACACTCATACCTTGCGCCATGCCGAGCATTGCACCAGCAATGATAACATTACTCAGGTAGTTGCGGATATTGAAAAGTCCCATAATGATAGATGTAATTTAAAAAACTGTTGATGCTACGTTCAATGCCTAGCGATTCTTTACACGCTAACCATGATTCATATTCATGTTGGAGATCTTCACCCAATGCAATCTCAATCTTTTTAGATTTCAACTGCCCCACGCTCATTCAGATCATTGTAATCGTTTTCGCTCACGTAGAGATCACCATCTTGATTTTCTACAGGAACATCATCGAGTTTCACTTTGAAGAATGCGGGAGAACCATTAAGGTGGCCCATCGATGAAATAATATCATACTCCTTATTGGTCAATGTGTCAACAATTTTGAATCGACGCATTGGTGAATCAGGCAGTTCTGCACCCAATTCATATAGATCGTCATGAACTAAACAGTTCATTGCCATACAGTTTTTCATAGTTAGCTCAGTTGTACTCGCTCAATGTAATTATAACCGAATTTAATTCGACCTTGGTGGGTTTTCAGCATCTCTGTAAGATTTGCATCGGACAAACCAAGAGTTTGAATACGGCGAAAGGTTGCTGGTGTTCGTTTAATTTCATAACCATCAGTCTCTAGCAGTGATGCCATCTTTTGTTGATGCTCAGGAACAGCAACATTGTGAAGATATTCTTCCATTTGTGCTGCTTCGGGATCTGAATTAGTAGAGACATAAGTTGTAGCAGTACCAGCATTCTCTGCTGCGATGTCAACAACTTCAGATGTGTTGCTGTCTTTGATTCTCATTAGTACAGTCGGGGCAAAGTTTACGAATCATAGCGAGTCTCTCACTAAGCACTTCTAATTGCTTAGGATCTCGCTCATAACATATGTCTACCAGTAGATCAGCGATCTGTTTCTGGTAGGCTGAGGTAGAGTTGGAGGAGCTCATCTTCGTTGTAGAAGTGTGTGGACTCGTTTATGTAGCCCTCAGGATCCATCCACTCAAACCACTCATCTGCGAAATGCAGTGCATCATCAATACGTTCCTCAGACATCAACTCACGAAAGCGAGTCATCATCCATTCACAGATATCGTCACGTTGTTCAGAGATTTGAAGAGCGAGTTCGTTGTTCATAGGTAAGGACGTTGTTGAGGTGATCGAAGGTAACAAAGATGCATGAATTTGGAAGCAGTTTGTTGACTGCCGACGCAAATTCATTTGGGAATCGTTTGAAATAGCGCCAATAGCGTGTGAGATCTTCTTCTGAAAGATCTGTGCGTGGTACAACAGACGTAGTATGTGTACCATAGAAAGGATTTACAAAGGGTGGTTGAATAAGATTCTCCACCAGGTCATCCGTCACAATACTCATTTGATGAATACCTCGTTAAGTTTACGGTGCTCCTCGGTCAATTTGGCGATTTGCTGCATGTGATAAGCGACGTGAGCAAGATACTCCTGCTCGCCCTCATCAACTTCATCATAAGCGATGTCATAAGAATCGTCAATATCGACCGTGTTATCTTCAAACACAGTCATACCATACATGGTATCACCAGCGTGATCCATGGCGTAACCGTTACCAGCAGCAACAAGATAGAACATTGTGGTAAAAGAAAGAACTAGAGTAATTTAGCAGAAAATGGGCAGCGCGTCAACGCTTGTAAAGATAACCACCTGCCCAGTCAGCGTTCTCTAGCAACCACTCACGATCGTTGATCAGCAGTAGGTTGAAGCGAACGTGCTTAGCAGGTGCTTTGAATGAGGCAGGTTTGTAAACCTCACCCGTCTTCTTATCAACGAAAGCATGAACACTACGGGAACCAGCATTGGTCTCCATGATCAGTTTGTGATACTTGCGACCAGATTCAATGTCGAATTTGTATGGATCAGACTCAGGATGATGAGTCTCGAAGTCCAGGACCAAAGCATCACAGAGCATGAGAGTATACTTGCGGATGTTCAACTCGATGGTGTGACGAGCGTCTTGCTGGGTAGCGAAGTCAGCGAACGATTGAGTGGTCATGCCTGTCTCTCGATTACCTAGTAATCATACTACCAATTCATCGCCTTGAGTGCCTCAGGGGTCAGTTCCTCAACTGCCCACTCCTGGTTTACATCAGGCACGTCATCGGTCCAATCTACTTCTACGTCTTCCAGGAGAGACAGCAGAGCACGGTCAAGCATCACGTCGTCAAAAGTGTTCATCAGATTGGGATTGAAATGTTAAATGAAATAGAGATACGAGTTTCGTTAGAGTTGTTTGGTGTAACCTCATGCTCTAACCAAGACGGAAATATCCATAGCATACCTGTTTCAGGTGCGATAGATTCCGTAGGTTGCTGATAGAAATACCCTAGGGCAGCATCTTCAGCAATCATTGATCCGCGTGGATCATGGAACTTAAGTTCTCCACTATCCTTTGGTGCTACAACATAGTAAGCACCTGAAAAGATAATGTGTGGATCAATGTGATGGTGTCTTTTGTTATATGCACCAGGAGGATTGATGTTGATCCATGCGTAGATACTAAAAATATCTTGTGCTACATCTACACGTTGTGGAATTGCTTTACCAATTGCATCGAACAATTGTTCATCACGAAACTCATGATACTGCTCACCACCAATATTAGAATAATATACTGACTCTGATCGACGAGCATATCTCAATACCTTCTCAAGCAGTCTATCATTATCAATATCACATCTTTCTGCTATGAGTGGCGTTGGAAAAAAGTCTCGATACATTATAGATCAGCATGAAGCATCTCATCCACAGTCATCTCAAGTTCTGCTGCTCTGAATTCAAGACTAGTGCAGACAGTATCATCATTCTCGGACAGATCAAGTTCTTCATTGTCTACAAATGCAGTGAGTTTGCCGAAGAGAAAGTCAAGGAAATCGTGGTCGTCTTTAGAAAACATTGGTCTGGAGAGTGTGGTTTACTGATGAATTAAGTATAACAGGTACGGGGTCAGTTGACCACCAAAGGAGTCACTTCCTCAGCTGGTACAACAGACACGGTGAGACGGCGGAAGTTATAATCTCTCCATGCATCACAGGACTCATTGGTGACGCGATCCATCTGCCTCATGCCGCCATTGAACGTCTTGCACTTGCCTTCCTTGCGGAAGTATACGATAGGATGACCAGGAGACTCAACGAAATCAACCTGGATCTTGTAGTGAGAGTGCTTGACGACTGTGGTGGTCATGTGGTGTGTCCCTTGCTGATGAATATAGTATAAGGCATTTGAGTGCCCTGTGGTCAGTCAGTGGGCAGTTCAGCAACTGGCGCATCAGAACCGTTTGAATCCACCTTTTGTGCCTATAACTCTATTTGCATTCATAACACCTAGAGCAGCAGGATGCCATTGATCATATACTTGATTGGATAGATTAAGGACTGAAAGTATTTGTCTCAACTCCCAGTCTGGATTAGCAATCTTTATAGCAGTTGAGGCAGATGTGATGAGTTTAGTTGATAGCATCAGATCACAAAGTGGTCAGCTTAGACATGCCGATGAACAAGAGGAACGCTAACATGATCACCACATCCCATGCTTTAGTACGAATGAAATACGGTACACTGATTAGATCAGCCACAAAATGAATGATCACACCAAGTAATACATTTACATGCAAGACAATAAAATAGGCAGTGATGACTCCAACACTACCTAATACTCTTGCTTTACTATCTAATTTCATAGTCCCTCCGATTGGGATTCAAACCATAGAGCATCAGTTAGACACTTATCAAGGTGATTATAGAGACTAGAATCGTTGATTTGATTCTTACGTGAGTGGATTTTGGTGGTGCCTGAATTACATCCCATCATCAGATCCATGATAAATTGGATCTGGTGGGTGTCTAGAGTCACTTCAGTAACCACAGTAGATGAATTGGTCATGATAAAGGGTTCGAGGGCGTTACAGACGCTTCTAGGGGTGTCTTAGAAGCGAATTGATCTCCATTCTAACTGATAGACTGCTTCAATGCAATCCATATTCTCTGAAATATATCGTTTCAAGCTCTTCGTATCCCCATGAAATAGCAGAGCAGGACGACTATCGTCCTTGAATTCCACTCTATGTACTTCTGGTTTTGCTTTCATAGTTACATTTGATTGACGATAGTATTTAGAGGAAATTAGCAATGGTTGGAGTGAACGGACGCTTAAACGTCATTGCTGAATACTGTGTGGTGTCTGTAAAATCTACTGCTGCACCAACTGACTTTGAGTTTTTTGGTTCAAAGAATGATTCTTTTTTTGTGTTGTAGAATCCCCAGATACAACGAACAGGATCGTGATCACTGTAATTAAACCCACTGATATGAACAATCCAAATTGCAAGAATAGTAGCTTTAAAGCGAACGATCTCGTATCGATATCCTGTTGGTGGTTCATGAGTAAAAGCGGCAGGGAATGTTTCCATCATAGTATAATAGAGGCAAGAGTGGAATCGGTCAAGACTTTACCAGTCAGGAACGTATTAAATGCTAGCGAGTATCGTGTCTCCGTGACTTCATGCGGAATCATTTCGACATAATGCTTCATAGTAGACGGAAAAATGAGGATCTTACCCGCTTTTGGTTCATATCTGAACTGGTTATGAGTATTCTGAAAGAACCGATGCTCATTTATGCAATCAAAGACGCGGATAGGCATCTTATCATCATACCACATGTCTTTGCGACAGAGAACTAGTGCGTGTGGACTATCATTGAAGTAGCAAACACCACTGAACTGACTGTTAGGATGAGAATGTGGTGGTGTATTGTTTCCTCCTGTTGCCTTGATTGCCCATGACTGAGTGATTCTTGAACCAATATCACCTTCATAACCACACTCATCAATGATGATCTGTAGATGTTTTAGGATCAATTCTCTGATCTTAGTGAATGGATCACGATCTAAAACATCAGTCTCGTGTGATACAAACGAGTTTAGATCACGATAAGTAAGATCATCGAAGTGTGGTATAAAAGAACCTGAGTCAGGAAACTCAATCTCCATAACCCAGGTCGGTAAAATATTGATAAGATTATAGGTCACAGAGTATCTAACAAACTAATCTCATCTGGATCTAGCAGTTCAATATCACGATGTCCAAGCATTAACTCCTTAAGTTTCACTGCTCGGTTCATACTCGTACGATGATAATCAATCACGTCATTGACGCAAGATAACATCTCTTCATAAGTTTGTCGTGCTGGTACTTTACCATCTTGGAGGTAATCATCGATAGCATCTTGCATACGATCTTTGCGTTGTTTCGCATACTCTTTGTTCCAGTCATGTTGAATGTTGGGTTTTCCGTCAATAGTCATTTGTGAAACTCTTCAATACGTCGGAGGTCAAGATAAGCGAGAATATCTCCTCGCCATTCCATCAGTTCATGATAGCATAGTTGTTCGTGTGAATCCCGCCTAAGTTCAGGATCTGGTTTCAAGACACTCTCATAGAAAAGATTGAAAGCATCACGTCGTTTCTGATGTTTTTCGTCATCAATGCAGGATTGGTACTCTTCCATAAGATAGTTTTGTGGTATAGAAGTATTTTAGATTATTATGTGTGAAAACGCTGATGTTTTCAGCATTTCTTTATTATTCAGTTGCAGCGATGCCTTTGGTGAAGATAGCATCAACAACGTGCTGGAGACGCTTCGCAGTCTGCTTACCATAGTTGGTAAAGACAGGCACAGTCACATAACCAGTGGACTTGCGATACATATCAAGGCGACCAGGAGTGATGTTACCAGCAGCAATATCAGCAGCGTCATCACGATCAAGTCGAATCACGCGACCGATAGTCTGCGCCATCTCAATGATGGGCAGGTTGCGAAGAAGAATGCAGTGAGTCAAACCAGGGACATTCATACCTTCAGACAGAATGCTGTAGTGAAACAGCACAAACTTACGGGAAGGATCTTTGCCCCAGGCAGTCAGCGTGTTGAAGAACTCTTCACGGTTGACTTTAGTTTTGTTGACATATGCACCATGCTTACTAGTAATATGCATCACATCATAACCACGCTCAGCAAACTGCTGCATCACATCAGTATTGGAGAGCAGACGCCACAGCACACGGGTGCTAGGAGCGGCGACAAGGATCTTCTGAGCAGAGTCAGCATCAAGGTTGCTCACAATGTCCAGAAGCACCTCACGGTCGTTCTCAGCAGCGTACATAGACTTCTGACGCTCAACCTCAACAATGTGAGATTTGATAGTAGGAGGAATGATGCTACCATTGTCGATCAGTTCAGGAGCAGGAATGCTGATAAGTTCAGGACCATAGACTGCAACATTGTTCATGCTGTTATGAGCATTGTGACGATACTTAGGTGTCGCCGTGAAAAAATATGCAGTCTTAGCAGTCAGAGATGCAATCGCAGTCTCCTTGAAGTGATCGCGACGAGTGCTGTTGTGTGCCTCGTCAAAGTAAATGTGGTCGATATCAATGCCTGACTCATTGATACGACGCAGGGAAATGTAAGTGGTGAAGATCAGTTGATTAACACCAGCAGTACGGCAGACAGCATCATGACAACGAATGTTATCAACTTTGGTGCTGCTGTTGAAAGAAGTCTCACCACTGTGAACGTGCATCACTGCAACATCGACATTGCCGTTGAGAGCAGAGAAGAACTCGTCACACAGTTGGTTGGCGAGAAGAATCCGAGGAGCAACCACAACCACAGTGCGAGGGCGATCAGACACCTGAAGGGTGCGCTTCACGTCCTCAATCATAACAAGGGTTTTACCACCACCAGTAGGGATGGTCACGCGACCACGGGGAGAAGTAGACAGGGCACGAAGTGCTCGGGTCTGGTGTGGACGCAGGGTCAGGGTCATGTGGTGTGGTGTCTCCGTCGATGAATCAATTATACAGCAGAAAGGGGGTCGTGTGACCCCCGTGTGACGCTTTTCTGACTGTCTATATGTGAACTGATGCAACATGATAAAAACTGTTCGGATCGTCAATATCTTTTTGCGTAGGCTTTCTCTTCATGTTGAATGAAATGATAGTTCTACCTTTATCGATAGTATTTTGACCTCCACAATGCTTCATCCATGAGGGAAAAAATAACATATCTCCTTCTTTTGCAGGTGGACTGAATAATTCCTCACCAAATTCTCCACCAAATTCTGTTGGATACTGTCCATCATCCATCTCGATAAAAAATACTGCGGACATGCCTTTTGTACCATGATCGTGTAAACCATGCCACTCACCTTTTGCTGCTAGTTCATACCAAAACCCATCAAGTTCGTATGGGATATCAGCAACACCAGCATCTTCCTTGAATTGTTGAATGCATGGTTTGATATATTTCATTATATCAAGAGCATATGGTGGAGGATCAGATGCTCCCCGATATAGAAAGAAATCTGTCTCTACATCTGTTCCACTGAGATAGTAAGTCTCCTTACTTTTAACTCGATTATTTCTAGATCCTTTAAATTTTTGAAGAACATTCAAAATTTCAGGTTTCACAGTCTCCCAGTTTTCTACAGAATACTGAAAGATAGGAATTTGTATATTATGTCTCATGACTTTAATATGGTGTCGAGTTTAACTTCAAATGCTAGTGAGATTCTATCAGATTCAGAATGATTTGGATCTGTGTAGTGCGCTAGAGATGAGGAGAATATGTATCCAACACCTTGTTGAGCACTTAATGAGATAGATGAGTTTGGTGTTTTCACTATACTCTCAACACCAGTAGGATATGGATTAACTACAAAGGTCTCACCACTATTTTCTGGTACTTGCAAATAGAATATACCATTCAGGTGTGAGTTTCCATGAATATGTGTTCGATGATATGCGCCAGGAGTAGCGATGTTGATCCACACATTGGTAACCCAAATTTTAGTAGAGAACTCTTCTTTCTGATCGACATTCAATGTTGCAATATAGTTCTCAACACCAGTTGTAATACCTTCTTGCAAGAGTGCATTGATCTCTGGGACAAAAAGTTCATTCACTTTACCACTCTCGTGATTTACAAGACGTAGTTGATACCCACCTTGCATAGTTGTGTTATTAATATTTTTGTCCCAAAAGTCATAGACACGATCAACAATTTTCTTAATGTCTACACTGGGAGACTCGAATTGTACAATTGGTTGTATGAATGCAAAATTCATTTATGTAGTCCTTTAGTGTTAAACTTTCTCCAATGACTGTAATGAATCAGTCCAGTTTCAAGATCAGTATACTCATCAGTAAGCATGAGTTTAATATCACCAGCAACAGATCTTACTACTGTGTCTGTTCCTTCTTCAGGCATAACAAAATGTAGCAGATTACTAGGGAAGATGAGTAGATCCCCAGGAGCAACGGTGGTTGCAGTAACTTTAGTAGTAAAGAAGGTTTCATTATTAATGTGACTACGCTCAGGTGGTTTAGCATCGAGCATCCCACCAAAGTATTGGTTAGCATTCCACTCTTGTTTGAAGCACAGTTGACCACCAGTCAAATAATATACAAACGAAAGATCCGAACATGCATGACGATGTTCACCAAGCATATCAGATTTGTCCTTGATTGTAAACCAAGACTTCATGATGTATGGAATATGCATGTCTTTCTTGACTCCTGCTGCTTCTAAGCATCCGTAGATACCATCAGTTACCTCAGCAAAAAAAGACATCAGATCTTCATCTTTATGCATGAGACACTTGTCTCTAAACTCACCAGTCAGATGAGGATCACCATCGTTAGGATCAAACTGGTATTCTTTCTTGGAGAGAAGAAGGTCACGCCACTCTTCAAACCCATCTAATTTGCATTGGTAAATAACAGTAGGAAAAAGTGGAAAAATTTGATTAGTCATGATTGAATCATATAATACCTATATCAGTGAAGAGAGCACTGCTCGCATCAAAGAGGAAGCTGATAACATTCTAGCACACGATGAAGATCAAAAACTAACGTGGTGGTATGGATTTGATAGACACCCAGAGAATATTATCGAGCAATATATTTTTGAGTCTGCTAGAAAACATAACATGTATCACAGTTATGTTGGTGCAGAATGGTGGATAAGATCGCACGATGACCTAAGTTCCTATTGGTATTTCCATGTAGATGGAGATCTGGATAGGTTTAACAAAGATGGTGTGTATTATCCTGCTCCATTCTGCACTGTAACGTATTTAACTAACTCAGGTCAACCCACAATTCTATTGGATCAATATCATGACTGGGGTAAAACTGATGGTGTTTACGTTACAGGAGAAGACTCATGGTCATTTTGGAGTTCACCTAAGGCAGGTAAACATATAACTTGGGCAATGCCTTATTTCCATGGAGTTCCTTCAAACTATGGTGAGATGTATCCTGGCGAAAAAAGAATCACATTGATGTACAACATATGGAGGACCAAACCATATGAACCAGCATGTGTTGAATATAATCTACCGTATGAAATTAAAAAGGGATCAGTAACACTGACCCCTCAAAGAGATAAAGATTTACTCACGAAAGAACCGCAAGGATGGTTTGGTGTAAAACTAGAAGGTATTGATCACTCTGTTCAATATCATGGTATGAATGAACAGGGAGCATCATGGTTCGTCAGTCAGTATCTTCCTGACGAGTTGGCGTAACATTTTCATATGCAATTACACCATTTTTAGCGAAGACACATGAATAAACATAATAATCTGAGTCAGGAAGAGTTTCTACAGGTGGAAACCAATCTTCAACTATATCTTGTGCAACGATAGGATCTTGACGCTCAAATGTTCCAAAGGAAGAGTTAAAGAACTCTGCGTAAATATCATCAGGTAGGAATTCACGATAGAAAGTGTAGACTTGATTCAATTTATCTACATTTCCAGCATCCTCCAGTTTACGAATGCCTCTAGCATCAAACCAAATTAAAACCTTTTCTCTTGCTACAGCGTAGTCAGAGATGAGTTCTTGTAATGTAAGAAAGTTATTCATAGGATTTTTCGTCTAATGGTACAGAGAAATCAGGAGAGTGTTTTCCTGGATATGCATCACCATATTCTCTTAGAATTTTATATTTGATGCCGTTGAAATATGTAGGTATATCGATATCACTTACTTCATCCCATTTCTCTGGATCAATACATTGAATTGCTCTATGACAGAGATCAACATAATCAAAATATATTTCTCGTATTGTAGTATCACGAATCAAACTCTCAAACCACATGATAGCAACTCTTCGTTTGCCTTTTGTGACTGGAGTTACCGTATGCCATAAATTGGGATCAATCAGAATGCCTTCACCTTTTTGAAGTCTGAAAGAAATATTTTCAGTTCCCCAACGAATGATTAAGTCACCACCTTCATACTCACTCTCATCATTGATAGCAGTAATAAACAAATGATCCGTTCTCAAGTCATGCATGAGAGGAGCATCATTATGAAATGAATAATGACCATTCTCTTCAGATCTATACTCTGCAAACAAAGGAACACTTACATGACGTAGTGTTAGTGCTTGCATGAATGGGTGTTTATGGAATTGATCCATTAACAAAGACGATGCTTTCATGTCTTTGTCGATCATTTCTACATTTCTTTTAACCGATCGATTCCTTGGTCCAGTATTAGAACCATCTTGAAATTCACAAAAATCATAGAAGTTATTGATGTGACTGCATACCACATCATCTAACCATTTAATCCGACGAAGCTGCATTTTGTTGTTCTCTTAATTCATCAAGTAGTGCTTGTTCACGTTCAATCTCTGCTACCAATGCATCGATTGGATCGGTGAGATGGGAGATATTAGGAACATTAAACATTGGAGATGGTCTAGACATCTTAACAGCAAGATGCATATACTCATGCATTGCTCTGTCTAGTGCTCCACCAGGAAGTCCTTCTTTACCTGGGAACCAGATAAACTGATCATCACTTCCAAGATAAGTTGCTCCCTCATTATAAGGCAAATAGTTCTTTCTGTAAACAATTGGGTCAATAGGAATATGGACCTCAGCAAGAACTTTAGTATTAGAGTCAAATAGATCAGGCAATGCGCGAATCTTCTGACGATACAGTCTCCACTGTTCTTTTTCTTCTGCTGAAACTGGAGCATCTTCCAACATAGTCCAATCAGAAGAGAACAAGAAGAAGTTTCTCCATGCTTTAATTCGTGCAAGAGAAAGACCTTTCTCTCTTTTCATGATGGTGTTAAACATCTCATCAACATCTCTCTTTGTTGTTGATGCGATAGCGTCAATTGCTTCACTGAGATCTGTCGCTAACTGACGTGCAACTTCAAGTTCAATTTCACTGAAGATGTAATCCTTCCAGAAATATTCTCCAGTTGTGTGATTACGAACATACTTTTTCTTCTCACAGAAGAATTGTTCTTCTGGTAGATCACGATATGTAAAAGACATCAGAACATCCTTGTCTGAATCCCACAAAGGATAGATAAGCGGAAGGATATATCTATTCCAGTCAGACTCATTAACCGTAACGGTCAATGTTCCTCTCTGTACGGTCCTGCTAGGACCGCTAATCATAACGGTTTTATTTGTGATATTCATGTTAAACGGGTTGCTGATAATACCATCCTGTTACAATATATTTAGTACCTTCCAGCACTAAGTTGCCTCGATGTGTATGTGTGAATCCAGATGGCCAAATGACTACAGTTCCAATAGAAGGTTTGATGCGTCTTCTCTGATAAAAGAATTCAGTTTCACCACCATCAAATTCGTCATTCAAGTAAATCATCCACACTAGTTCTCGTGCTGATTCGTTAAAAGATCCACGCTCATAGTGATAAACGTGATATCCACCACCTGCAGGAGTTTCTTGCATCTTAATCGACCAAGATGTAATAGGCGATGATCCAAGTGCATGATATTCTCTACAGTAATGATTAACACAAGATTGCAAATACTGATTAACAGTATTTGAAAGCGGGATACTCATGTTATCAATCATGAGAGCAAGATCGCTTCTTCCAAGATGACCAGAAGCAAATTGTGTTTGACCACTACAAGCTTCAGTCGATGCATCTGCAATATCTAATAACTGTAGGTCACGCTCTTCGTTCACAATAGTTGCATTTTCTTTCCAGCATTTAAAGAAGTCAATGAGTTCTGTACAAACTGATTCAGGAACAAAGTTTTCCCAAACGCCAACAAAATCATCAAACTTTCCCTTTCCACCCATCAGGTTGACGGGAATGATTGGGTTCAACATCTCGTTAAAGTTAGATGACCCAGGAGTTGTAATAGGCATAATTTATTTCACCAAGCTTTAATTAAATATTTGACCCTAAAGTATTTTAGCACAAGTGGGACAGGAGTAGTAGGTATGATTGATGCAACAACACTAATTTGTTCTGCAGCAGTCATTGTTATTGTACCAGAGTTTAGAGTAATACCTGCCTGTGCTGGGTTAATGTTAATAATAAACTGTTCCTCCATATCAACTGTTTGTCCCTGACTATTAGTCGAACCATCATTTACTTTACTCGCACCATATACATTTGAATACGCAGTTGGACTATTAGTGTAAGTTACAGTTGTATCAAATGAATACTGCTCGTTACTTCCAATTCTAATTGGATTAAATTCAGCAAGATAGTGACTGTGCTCAGCTTGAATGCCTTCTGCTGGGTCAAACTGAGAAACTGCTGCTTTGTTTGTGATGTAGTTTGGTGAAAATGTATTACCATTATGAGCATCACCATTTTTCATGCCCTGTCTTTGGTCTCCCTCACTATTAAGTAGCAAGTGAGTGTGTGGTGGTGGACCAGTTAGAGGTCTAGATTGTAGTGGTCCAACAGTAATTTGTGTGTTACCACTCAAAGATCCATCGATGAAGTCAATACATGTATCATATCCTTGCACTCTAACAGTTCCAATAGTATATTCATCTAATTGTCTTGATCTAGAGATATACCACTCACCGCCAGTATCACCAACCTGCATCTGAGAATTATCAGGAGTAATAGAACCAGGACCATCGACACCACCAGGACCATTTAATCTCTTCATTCTGAGATCAGGTAGGTTAAATGTAGCACTAACTGTACTGCCCGCAGTGCTTCCCCAGTCACGCAAATTCACTGATTGTGGATTTGTTCCACCATACTTATTACCAAGAACTTCAAATAACAGAGGATAATTCTCTACACTGACTAAAGAACCATCACAGTACAACCAACCAGGATAATTATCTGCAACAGCATCAGTTGTAGCAGATGCAGAACTAGCATCATCTACAAAGACACAACAAATTGAACCGATTGGAGCTCCAGAGTCTCCTATCTGATCCGAATAATGATGTGTATAACTACCTTTTGATCGTACAGCCATTTTAGTATTTGATTAGAAATTCAATAACAATGTATGGAGAGACAACATCATCAAATTTAGTCGATGTTGACGTTCTAACGTTAACAGCAGCACTCAATCCATCAGGTCTGATAGTTCCGACATCAGTTGTCGCTTCATAACTAGTTTCACTAAAATCTCTATCAAGTCTGTGAGAATGTGACGTAAGGTCAGTAGTATCTGTTCCAGGTGGAGACTCAACTACCTGCTCAGTATTTCTAGCAGTTGCATATGCAATCTGAGCACCTTGTGGTACTGTATCAAATGGTCTCAAATTACCTACATTAACTGTAGCAGTGTTTGGCCAGTTTGCTGCAGTGATAGTAGAGATTGTCTTAGAAGTTGTCCACTGAGAAGAAGATCCTTCAACATTACCAATAAATGCCTCCTGAAAGTTCTCACAGGTATTATTACAGAAATTAGGACCTTGACCTTCGCGACTGTGATATGCTTCACCAACTGAATTACAATCAGGAGATGCCGTTGAAGTATCTTCTGGACGCAAATAATATGGTCTAGAAGTATTACCAAATCCAGGTGCCTCTTTAACTGCAACTCTACCAGTAGAAGAATAGTGCATATGAGGACCGATCGCTCTATCACTAACACTTTCAGTTTCAGATGATGTTGGGAAAGTCCAACCAATATTACCATTCAGGGCAAAATTTTGTGATGGTACAGTAAAAACACCATTGAATCCCACCTGTGCTGTATCACCGATATTAGAGAAAATATCTACACCAACACCTGCTTTCTGTACTACGGTATCTGTTCCAGTTACTTTGGTATCATTTCTATATGAACCAATGTTTGCACCAACAGATGCTTCAATATGTTTAGATCCTAAATCTGGAACTTGAAACTGATCATCATCTAAGGTTTGATCATCTTTTTTATAGAGACTACCACCACCAGTACCTAGAATTTTTGCTAGGTATGGATATTGCCTGCTGCTATAGATTGATCCATCACACTTCAAATAACCAGCTGGTAAATCAACTACGTTATTTGATGCATCTGGATCATTATCTAAAATAGGAGTAGACCACTGGATAATCGTACCAGGAGCAGATCCTAATTTTGCTCTTTCTTTTTGTAAAAACTTCATTAGAAAGCTCGGATGAGATAAATCATGGTTAATGATGGAGTTTTAACATCCACATTGATATTTAGTGCTGATGGAAGGTTTTGAGCAGCAATATTGGTTGCTACACCAGTCAAACTGCTATCAATTTGCAAATTGTTAACAGGAACAATTGTTGGTGGTCTCAAGAATCCAGCATTCATAGCAACCTCAAAACTATAATGATTATGAGATCTAATTCCTGTATGATCTTCACCATTATGGTTTAGAGTTGTTGGATATGTTAAAGATGGACCACCAGCATTAGCAATTTGGTTTGCAGACTGATTACCATACCAGTTTTTTCTATTGGTAAACAATCCACTTGCTGCTGCTTCTCTGTAATTACAGTTTCCACTAGCACCAGAGTTACCACTTAAAGGTCTAGGATGAGGACCAGACCAAACAGGTTGATCAACACCAAGACCACCACCAATAGTATTAACGTTTAATTTTGCAGGTCCAGATGTAGAAACAATTGTTCTTCCTTCCTCAAATGTAGTAACAAATCCAACTCCAGGAAGAACAGAATCTCGTGGAGATTGTAGCGATTTTTGTTTTTGATTTCCTTCTACAGAAGATCCGAAAGAGGGACATTGGAATCCTTCAACAAAACCAGCATCAGGGTCAGCACGACTATATCCAGATTCACCTGAAGGATTAGCATGTCTATGAGAAGGCATATGATCCTTAGAAAGTCTTCTAGGAACTGTATAGAATGATTTGAAATATGCTGGTGGGTTAATACTAAAATTTCTAATCTGTGCGGTTAGATTGCTAGAATCAGAAACAACAAAGTTGATGTCTGCCGTAGCATTTGCTGATGTTGGTGGAGTAGTTGCATCTCCATTACCAGTAATAAGTTGTGTAGTTCCTGCTCCAGACGGTGTTAGAACATCAGCAACTGATGGTAGAACCCACTGAACTTCGAGAATAACATCTTCTTGAGAATTTGCACCAAACAAAGATGCAGGAATTATAAATTGATTTCCTGCTGCAAATCCAGACCCAGTTGCAATAATGTTATCGATACCAACTCTACCAGCAGAGTTGCAACTTACGCTAAGTTGTAGTCCAGTACCAGAAACTCCAGGACCATTTGCTAAGTTTCCAGTTCCATTAGCAATTGTTTGAGGGTTAGTAGCACTTCTAAGTAAGTCAACTTCACCCTGAATAATATTGATACCACCAACAGCACCAGATGAGTAATTTTGTCCCATCTGTAATGCAGTTATAGACAAATAGTCTGCTTCATAATCAACAAGGACTCTACCATTCAATGTAGGCAGTCTAAACTGATCACCAAGAATGTATGCACCATAAGTTCTACTATTCAGTCCATTAGTAGGACCATAGGTGTTACCAATAACTGAAGCAAGAACTGGAAAGTCAATTGCTTCTAGTGTTTGTCCATTGCATTCGATCCAACCATCTGGCTTATCTCCTGCACTTCCTGTCCAAGGAAGAATGGTGCCGATTGTAGCAGCACGCATTCTCCTTTCTGTTTCGTAACTTTTAGACATTTTTAGTTATCAAATTTCAGTTAACCACCATCCCCTATATGTAGTCGGGATTGACTGACCACCACCATCTTGTGATCCCATATAGACTAGTCCAAAACCAGCATTTCTAGTTTGGACGATCAACTCACCACCTTGATAAGCGGAGGGAAGACCACCAGCGTTTGTACCTTGGTTATCACCTTGAATAGAACCACCGTTTGGAGCACGAAGAATTATAGATTGTGCATATGAGATTGAACCAGTAACTTCGATGAATCTAATCATATCACCTGTCTCTGCATTAGATGGTAAAGTTAGAACCATATCTGCAGAAACTGCGACGATGTAGTTCTTACCAGTTTCAAGTGTTGTGTCGGCGTTGATGTAATCCCATCTACGACCACCGTTCTTGTTATAGAACTGAGTAACACCAAATGCATCAATAGCAGCATCACGACGGATTCTATAGTTTCTATTACCACTTACACCCATGTTTGTGATGCTTAGTGGATAATCAGTACTACTTGGAGTTGTAGTTGATGCACCAACCAATTGGAGGTGACCACCGTTAACAGTTAGATCACCTGCACCATATGCACCACCAGTTTCACCAATTATTGTATCACCATCGGCATTTGCAACATGGAAGACACGATCAGCGCCACTAAATCCAACACCAGTACCATGGTCTTTGAATACAGAGAGATTATCACCAAGTCTGATATGACCCTGAACATCTAGGTCACCATCACTGCTATCAAATAATAGAGATAGGTCATTAACATCACTATCAATGTTAGAACCATTTCCATTGGTAACTCTGAAGTCATTAGACAACCAGAACATACCATCAGACTTGAGTCTAGCATTAGGATCTGCCGTGGTTCCATCACCAACAAAGTCAACAGTACCAGCAGAATTAATTGTAAATCTCTCTGCTGGACTGAGACCAGTTCCATTAACAACTCTGAACTTGTTATCATCTGCATTAGTTGATGCAACAGCAGTGAGGTTAATGCTGAAGTCTTGCTCACCAAGAATAGTTGAATTAACACCACCAAAGACAGAATCAATTACGAATCTATCCTGATTTGCACCGTTATTAACAGTAAACTTCTCAGCGTTTGTAGTGTTAACATTGATAACCTCTACAAATTCACCTGATGGGCAAGTGGTACTTGGACTGATTCTCAAGTAGTCACCAACCTTAATCTGACCACCAAACTCAGCAAGAGCAATCAGAGTATCACTGAAGTTAAGAACTGCACCAGTTGTAGATCCACCAGTGATATCTAAAGCACCACCACCAGGATCACCTGCTAGGTTAAATCTAGTGACGCTATTAGCAGTATCATTAATAACATTCGCTACAAAGTATGTTGGACCTTGTACGATAGCACCTTGAATGCTTCCGATTGAACTGAAGGAGACTGCATCACCTTCTTGTAGTGCGCCAATGGGAACTTCAAGTGTATCTGCAACTGCATTTAGATTAGATACTGTAGGAGTTGATGAGTTCTGTGGAACTCTACCAACAGTATATGTTGCACCAGGAGACTTAGCAAGTTTGTTGATAACTGTGTTGTCTGCTGTATTGGTTGGAATAGTTGTACAGTCAACACCTCTATTAACAGGAACGATTCTAGTATTAGAATCTGGACCAGGAGAGATAACCTCAACCAGTTCACTACCGATGATTAGAATATCACCGATCTCAATACCCTCAACGTTATTAACAGGAAGTCTAGTATACTCAGCATCAGAAGAATTACCAGTCCAAGCGTTAGTGCCTGATCCAGTATCAACCAACGTGTTCTGAAGTGTGATGCCAGTTGAAGTACCAGGAGTACCAGAGAAAACAATAGGAGTACCACCTTCAGTAGCAGCAATTTGAAGTGTTCCATTAGCAGCAGAACTATTAACGACAAAATATGTTGTAGTGGTGTTTACATTGTTAGAAAGACCAGTAGTATCACTGAATCTAACTGTATTACCATCGAGGAAATAGTTATCTGCAACAGCGATTTGACCATTGCTACCATTTACACTAGTAAGAATTTCAGCACCATCAATATCAGCGATGAACTCATAGAAGTCAACATTCAGATTTGAAAGTGAACCAGCAGTGTGAGTAATCTTTGCAGTATTCAGTGATGCTCTAGTAACAGTAACAGTACCGCTGTTTGATCCACCATTCATGGTGACATCACCCATCATGTCTGTGTCGCCGTTAACAATCAGAGAGTTTCTAATTGTTGTTGATCCAGCAACACCACCAATGGTGAACTGTGACGCTCTCGTTGCAAAGTTGACGATGTTACCAAATCCAGATCTCGTAAAGAGATTAATGGTAGAAGAATTGGACTGAATATCACCACCATTAACATCTAGATCACCATCAAGAATTGTCTGAGCATTCTTAACAGTCAGTGTGGAATTAGCAGTATTCTGGAATCCACCACCAATTGTAATAACAGACGTTGATGTAGGATTATTATTTGGTGTTGTACCAATGTTAATAACCGATCTGTCTAGACTGGTATGAATATTGAGAGTACCAAGTCCTGCAGCAGATGTACCGATATTGATAGTTTGATCTGATGTTGCATCATCAGCAATGGTGAGTGTAGTAGCATCACCAAATGCATTGATTGTAAGTGCATTATCATTCAGTAGATTGAATGTAGCAACGTTAGTTGTGATGTCTCCACCATCAACATTGAGATCACCATCAATATCTACATTAGATGATGGGCCAAGTAGTTTAAGTGTACCATTGATTGTTAGAGTATCACTTAGATCACTTCTGGATAGGTTAATACCAATACGATTGTTGGTTGTATCAACTCTAAACAGTGCTGTAGATTGTGGTGAAGCAGAGTTACCACCAACCAAGAATGCTTCATGAACGTTTGACTCAACCTTCGCGGTTCCAGTACCAGCCATGTACTGAGCATTGCTGATTGTTCTACCGCTAATAAATGCATTACCAACAACATCTAAGTTTGCTCTTGGTTCTTGCTGATCATATGTTGTTCCACCAGCAGAATATGTTAAGAATCCAAATTCATGTGCAGCATGTGCAGTACGAGCAAGTGTGTTAACACCCAACTTATACTCACCGATAGCATCAGTATCAGTTCTAAGTGCTTCAGAACCGAGAACACCAAATTCTTTCCACGATTCTTCAGAACGCTCTAGAACTGCGGTTGGTTGACTTGCTGGATCCCAGTTGTAAGTTTGACCAGTGATCGCATTAGCAACAATAAATTCAATAAAGTCATTATCAGCACCTGTCTGATCTGCTCTTGTAACTGTCCATAGACCGTTAATCAATGATTGAGAGAATCCTTGAATACGGATTGTCTTACCAACACTCATCTTAATGCTAGTGTCTGCGTTCGTTAGAACACCACTCCAGTTGATTCTAACAGTCGAAGAACCGTTAGTTACAAGATCAAGAATACTACCAGCAGGAATTTCTTGATAATAGTTTGAATAAACCCATCCGAGAGAACCTGAATTCTGGACAGAATTGCCCTTCAGCAGCATATCTCCTGGTTGTGGATTCGCATCTACATCTGTAGATTGATAATATCTTACAAACTGATCAGATGAGAATGTCGAACTTTGATCAGGAGTTCTGTTGGTTGGGATCTGCTCAGAGTATGAATAGTGAGTTCTCTGACTATATGTTTGTCCAGGGAAGGAAACTGTACCGCGACCTTTTGTCTCAAAAATAGCCGCGGAAATTTTATTGCGATCAATAGTAATGTCGCCGTCACTTCGGTTAGCGAAGCTACCTCTTGTTAAAGTATTATCCTCGTTACCACCATCATTTCTTGGGTTTGATTGAATGACCAGTGCTGGTGATTCTGCAGGTGGTTGAGTATTGATGATGACTCTGTTGTTGAGGTAAGAAATACCTTCAACAGTAATCTTATCCTTAAATGTAACTGGAGTATCAAATGATGTAACCAGTGACTCGATAGGATCAGAATCATCTTCAGATGCTGTTAGAACTGCTCTCTCAAGGAACTCCTCTTCGCCTGTAATGGCGTCAATCTTACGGTTACCAATATAGAGGTCACCGTTAGAGTTTAGACCCGTGTAGAAGACGATACCACCGTCTTGGCGCTTCGCTTGAGCATAGTAGTCTTGGAACTCAGTTAGAATGACTTCCTGACGTGCTGGGAGACCTGTGGAGTAGTTACCAGGACCGAAACCAAGATATTCAAATGTATGGTTACCAGATCTAGCAATAGATGGTCTTCTAAGTTCAACATAAACCTTCTGATCATGAACAGATGCAGTATCACCAGCAATAGGAATCTTTCTTTGCTCAGAACCAGATGTTGCATTACCATCTTGTGCAGCAATTGAGTTAGCACTAGTGTAGGTGTAATCTTCAAAGTATGCACTTTCAGTTAGATCAACAACTGCTTCTTTCGTCATCGAACGCTTGTAGTCGTTGACGTAAACTAGACCGTGAGTATAGTTATTAGCGAAAGAACTAGATGCCTGTGGATCCTTGATTAGAGTGTCCTTAGTACCATCATTGTCGATAACCTGATACCAAGTTGGATCGTTCTTATAGTCTAGAGGATACAGTGAGGAAATAGGCTGAGAGAACTTAAAGTTCTGGAAGTTGTTAGCAACACCAGCACCACGAGGTAGTGGAGTGATGTTACCACGAACAGCAGTTAGATAGTAAATACCATTTTGCTGACCAGATACACGCTCTTGAATTTCTTCAGCATCAAAGATGTAGAAAGTATCATCGATATCATTCTCATCTTCAACAGAAAGAACCTTATACGTATTACCAACAGAGTCATCTACTGTATCACCAGGAGTTAGAGTGAATACATTAGCACCCTGTACAACATAGAGGTACTTAGAAGTTAGATCTCTACCACTATTTACATCTGCCTGTTGATCCGCATAGACACCATTTTGATCAAATCTTGTGTTGACCAGTGGATCATATGTTGGACGAGCACTAACATCTTTCAGAATGATGTAATGCTTAGCACCGACGTTAAAGTAAGCATGAATGTAACCAAAACCACTGGATCCACCAGTCCACTCAACTCTATTTGATACTGTAGATGCTGTCTTACTTACAGTAAATGTACCTGCTTGAGGTGCATTGATCTCTACAGTATGGAAGACTGTGTTCTTAAGTTGTGGTGCATTTGTATCATCAACAGTATGATCAAACGCGGTAACTTCTAGCAGTGGTTGAGAGTTAATAGTGACCGTTCTAGCAGAACGGACGCTGAAACGTAGGAAGTTATCTGTGTTAACAACAACTGGATTGTTATCTGGATCATAGATATTGTCCTTATCTAAAGTACCAGCCTGAACTGCAGAATCAAACTGACTTACAGACATACCAATAACCTCAGCGGCATTGGTTGTATCTGGGTTGCGGAACTCTGCTAATGCAGGAGCACCACCAATAGGTTCAAGTACGATTCTCTGAGGTAGAAGATTTCTCTTCGTATCAGTACGAATCTTGATAACAAAACCGTTGTTTGGTTTTCTTACAGCACCAGGAAAGTCTTTTGGTTGGACATAACGCAAACGATAGATTCTATCATCTTTATCACGATTATCTTCAAGACGTGTATAGTAGGAGTCAGTTGTCTGAACCTGACCAGATGCAGAATCATAGTCAGTCTCACTAAATCTTCCTAGAATGTTATCATCATTAGTGGTCTCATCTTTGAGATTTAGATACCAGAGACCATCAGTAATTGCAGGTGTTCTAGATGCACTTGTATCAACAAACGTTGGGTCGAATCTCATTGGAGATACACGCTTGTTAGCGAAGACATACCAGAACTGAGTCGTACTGTTGACTAGTGTTACTTCTGGCGCACCAGTAATTGCATCCTGTGCCGTAGCAAAGATCTTAAAGGTATCATCGCTATTGTAGCGTACAAAATACTCGCGAGTATTAGAGATTTGTGTACCACCAATACCCGATAGTGTGGGTAGAGTTCCTACCTGACCATCAGAACCTTCTGCTCTGAAGAATATCTTCTGGATATAATCTGCACCCAGTCCTGTTGTTGGTTTGTCGAAGATATGTGCAACATCCGTCTTCAATACTGTACCGCTGCTACCATCGAAAGTAACACGATACTCGTGAAGATTATATGTTTCATCTAAAACATACTGTTGAACTAAGATCTCAACATCATCATCAATCGCCTCAGTTTCAGGTGAGTAAATGTAGATACCTGCTGCAGCATTCTCTTTGGTGTTAGCGAGCATCAGTTTGGTCTGATCGCCACCATCAAAGATACCACTGTAAACACTTGCTTGGTTGTAGTTGAATGGTTGAGTATCTCTACCAGGAGCAATTACAAAGTAAGTTCTGTTTGGTTCAAATCCAACTGGTAGACGAACGTCTCTTTCATCGGGAGTTGTTCCTGATTTTTCTCTAGCAACCAAACGAATTGGGGTTCCAGTTTCAAATTTGTGAGGATTAGTACCACCAGCATTAACAGTGAATAGTGTTGCACGGTTAGCAAACTGTGATGTATCTGTTGATGGATTCTGACGAGAAACTACTGTCTGCTGTGGAGAAGTCTTAGTTAGAGCAGCAAATACACCAGCGTTTGCATTGTTAACAGTACCAGCATTATCAATACCTGCTTCGATGATATCGAATAGAGTATTCTGTGCAGAGATAACATCAGCACAATAGTTACCACCAACAGGAGCAGGATCAACAGTGATAGTTAGATCTTTGATCTGAGAGTAAGTTGTGGTTACACCAGCGCGAGGAGTATAAGTAACGTTCTGGATTACTTTCTCCGCCATTGCCTTAGCAATATCGAAGACATATACAGACTGCTCTTCTTCACCAGAAACGTGAGCACCTACAACATAGAAATTAGCAGCATCATATACTTGGTTGTTTGAACCATACTTGACGTTATATGCGATTGCTTCAACAACATCTACAACATCGTCAAAACAATTAACAGCACCACCAGGAACTTGGAATGTAGGGAACTGAATCTGCATGTCCTTGACTGCTACATCAGCAATCCAGTTCTTGTTAGAAAGCAACAGATCATGTGCGTCAGCAAAACGATCACCAACAGGACTAATACCATTATTAAGGATGGTCTTAATCTGACCAAACAAAGATTGAATTGCAGATGCAGCAGTAGCACACTCAGGATAAACAGTATCTTGAGTGATGGTTGTATCTACTGTACCTTCTTCGCTTGACCAAATACCCTTACGGTCGCCATTATCATCTTCTAACTTGAAGAAAATTTTCGCATTGCTATTGGTTCCAACCGCATTAACTGCTTGACCATTAGCCAAATATGCTCTCACACCATTTACAACACTACCGAGTTCGATAGTTGTTGAGTTAACAACGTTTCTGATGTAAGTATTAGCAGGAATGTTTGATGTAGTCAGACTGTTAGTATCAACAGTTGTGTTGTTAGAGTTGACTACAGTGTATTCCTCAACCTTCATGCCGATGAATAGACCGACAGTAGATGGAACAGTAACATATGCAGAACCATTAGTAACTGTACATCCTGTTTGTAGGAAGTCCCAGTTACGCATTGATGCGATTGCTAGGTCACGAGCATATTCAAAACCTTCAATGGTTTCAAACTTCTCACCATCAATATAGTTAAGTGTTCCACCACTAAAGTATGACTCAGCAGCTTGAACACTATTGATGTTACCACCAAGTCTCAAGTCACTAATGATAGCATCGAGAAGATATCCAATATCTCTCTTACACTTAGTGATAATAATGTTCTTGTTTAAAAGTGCAGGATACTTTGTAGTGATGTATCCATATGCTTCTCCTGCAATCAGTTCTTTGTTATCTTCAATTCTGTTAGCAGAATCTTGGTTCTTGTTATCAACAACCACCGTAGTGGGGTTGAGGATCTGAATTGAAGATGGATATGAAATGAAACCTGATGGTTTCAGAGTTGCATTGAAGACAGAATCAGTTGGTGTAGTTCTACCAGAACCTGTCGCGTAAGGATCTAGTTCAACATAGATCTTATCATTTGATTTTGCACCAATTCTATACCCATTAATAGTAGCAGCAGGACGCTTCTTAGGATCAGCGATTCCTGTTCCTGCAAAATATAGTTTGGTATTTGTACCACGAGATGCTTGAACATCCCAAGTATAGTAATCGACTTCTTCTTCGTTCGCAGAAGATTCGATTAGTCTTTCTGGTGGAATAATATCTGAAATGTATCCACCCTTATCCTGATTAAAGGAGTAACCCTTATGTCCGATAGCATGAAGTGATGTGTTACCGAAGTTAGAGTTTGAGTTGGTGATAGACATGTCACCACCTGACTCCATCAGGAAGTGATCAGCAAAACCAACAGCGAAGATCGAAACACACTGAACAAATGAGTCATTCGATGCACGGATGTGGAAGTTTCTCCAGTCATCCTTCCAATATGCATCACCTTTAGTGTGATAAGGTGTGGTTGCGAAAGCATCACTTAGCGATGCCTGGTTCCATGTGTTAGTGAATCTATCATAACGAATGAATGCTCTGTCGTCTTTCTGCAACGAAACACCCGTGTACTGAGCGCAAACCATGGACTTAAATCCAGATGCTTTCGCACCATTTGCCCACAGACCACAAATACCCCAAGTCGAACGAATCGACAGGTTAAACATGTAAGGAGATGCAGACTCAACAGAGTCAACCTCTGCCTGAACATATGCATTAGTCGATAGACCATTGCCTGTGGTATATGTCTGGTTATTTTGTAGACCCAGACCAGCAACAGTTCCTGTTAATTCAAACTCAAAGACTCTACGGTTAGTGGTGTCGAGAGCAGTAACGTCAAACGTACCATTCAGTGCATCATCTAGACCATTCTCTTGAATAGCAACGTACTGTCCTACAATATAACCATGAGCGATCTTGGTCGTTACCTGAACAGTAACAGTTCCTGCTGGTGAGGAATCCGTAACTCTGATCGAATCAATTGTTCTAAGGTCAGACAAAGGACCAACAATTCTGGTCTCTTGAATCTTTGCACCAAACTCATTTGCATCATCAATTGTTGGTTGATACTCAGCAAATGCTTTAGCAATCTTCTCATAATAAATCTCAAGTTCAGTCTTTTGAGCATACTCAAATACAGTGATCTTGTGGTGAGAGAACTCAGGAATTGCTAGGTTAGCAGTATCATCTTTGCGATAGTAGACCTTACCAACACCATTGTTTGAATCATACAGAGGAGACTTGGTAGTGAGATCTCCATCCTTGATTGTGAACTGCCAGATGTATGCGCCACCAGTTACATTGAACATCGATGTTCTTGCCTGCTCTGTATCTGCAGGATCAGGAACATATAGAGGACGAATGATTGTACGACGAAGGTCGTAACCAATCAGTGAACAACCACGAGGAACTACACAACCACCTTCAGTGCCGTTAAACTGATAGAGAACGTTGTTAGGATTGGATAGATCTAGGAGAGAAGAATCTGTCCAAGCATTGTTTGACTGGTCAAAACTGAATACTGGTGTTGTCGAATTATTCGCTGGACCAGGACGGTTGTCGATGTAGTGATCACCAGGCATCAGCATGATGGTGAACTCATCGAATCTATCGTTATCGATACCAGGCAGGTACGAGTAACGTGCTACCTCAACAAATGCTCTCTGAATTGTCTTGAATGGACGATTTGGAGAGTTACCTCTATTGTCTAGTTCATCACTAGCATTGAAGTCATCAGGAGATACATAAAGATAACGACCTGTCTTACTGGAAATCAGGTTATCTAGTCTAGTTAGCGGCATAATTCAGTGTTACCAATACTGGTGTTGTTAGTCCTCGGATTATTTATCAGAGTTATTTACCGACTCCATAGTCGGATGCAGTTGATTCTAGATTAGACTGAATCGTTTGATTCAGTTTTTCTACTGCTTTACGAGTTTCTTCAGTCTCTTCCCATTCCCAGGTATCACCAGATTTAACTTTTTTTTGATTTTTAGTCATTAAAACATTCCTCTTTCATTCATGTATTTTAGTGTTTCTTTCATGCTACCAAGATGCTTAGCACCAATAGCTACCTGAGGGTATGTAGCCTCAGATCCAAACTCTGCTTCAAATGCCCTTTGAGTAAAGTGTTCGTTGAGGTTATACTCATGAAACTCCCCACCCATTGACTTAAGTAGTGCTGCGATACGCTCACACTCTTGACTACCGTTCGTGTAGATTACTGCTGTGGTCATATTCGATTACCAGTTTTCTATGAGTTGTAGTTTTACTAGAACAGAAATAATACTTTGCCTCACCACCTAATATTCTGCATATATTATCTAATTGTATTTCAAGTGCAAACTTTTCGTCATTGTCATTTTTCATCAGGGCGTCCTCCAATAGCATCCCACATTTCTTGAACCATATCTACTGCTGGTGGTGCCTGATAATGTGGCGTTGTTGTAGATGCCCACTCATCAATTACTTGTTGTGTGGGAATAGCAATTCTAAAAGGTATATTATCATCTTCAAATTCCTTATTCATATCAATATATGTTTGAGGAGTGATCTTAATTGTCATAGCACTTCTTGCTCTGGGTTGAGGTTTTTCACAAATTGTACAGGATCTTTTTCTGACTTATGTACCCAATGATACCGCATCATCTCAAAGATAGGATCCCATGTTGCGACACAAACATAATCAGTCACGTTGTCTCCAGTCATCAGGTTTGTCTTGCTGAAACCAATTTTTGATATCATCAGCATCAGTGAATCCCTTCTTATGGTTGGATGGATCGGGATCACCTAAACCCATCCTATTCAGAAAATCGTCGGTACTACCTTCCTCAATATCTTGAGCAGCTTGTCTTCTTGCTTGCTTTAACCAATCTCTAGCAGTGGTATGTGCTTTTGCAAGTTTCTCTGCCCAAATCATGTCATCTAATTTGACTTCCTCTTTGTTAGCGATCTTCTTACAGATAAATTCCAGTCGTAGTCTGTATTGAGTAGATAGCATATGTCAATCCTTTGCTTTATTAATCCAATGCTCAAGTTCGGTTACTCTTACAAATTCAGCATGAGCGGATTCCGAACGATCATGGAGAATATCTAAGATATCATCAATAATCTCGTTATTAAGAACGTAGTCATCAAGGTATTTATCTAGTGCTTCTTTCAGGTATCTTTTACGATGCCACTCTTGACTATAAGGTTTGTAATTCATAATAAATTAAGTACAACTTAGTGTAATTCTAGGTCCATGTAAGATTGCTTTATGTGGTACACCTTTCGGAATCATAATAGAATCTCCTGGACATAATGTATGTAGAGACCCATCAGCGAATGCATAAGAGATATCTCCTAGCATTTGAGATATTGTAACATCAAATTTGTCCGTATGCATAGGAAATAACTCAGAAATCTTTGAGAGTGAGATATAAACATCCATGCTTTTCGGATTTAATTCTTCCATCACATCCTTAAAACCACCAGGAAAACTAGATGCTTCCCCATGTTTTAATTGATATGATGGTAGCATAGCATTATCTGGATTACGAATCAACATAACAATTGGTTCTGAAGAATTCGCAGTCGAATCCAACTCAATCTTTTCAATCACATCATCCCAGGTGACTCTATATTTTACGTGATTTCTGATTAGTTGCATAACTCCTCCACCTGGACTCGAACCAGGGACAACAGAATTAACAGTTCCGTGCTCTACCAACTGAGCTATAGAGGATCGAGTGGAGAATAGGAGACTCGAACTCCTGACATCCTGCTTGCAAAGCAGGCGCTCTACCATCTGAGCTAATTCCCCACAAGCCCCCGATCTGATTTGAACAGACGACCTGAGCTTTACAAAAGCCCTGCTCTACCACTGAGCTACAGGGGCGTAGGAGGGGGCGTTACACCCCCAGAGGACTATTTGGGTAACAAGGCTAGTCTAACCCCGATCTCCCATTCAGGCAGCAACGGTGCTGCGGGAGAATGCTACGATGTTGTTCGCAGCGACATCAGATGTTTTTGCATCTATTGGTTGCTTATCCAAGCAGGTTTCAGTCACGCTCCGTGTACCCCGTCGAAACCAGTGCGCCCCCATGAGTGGAAGCGAGGAGAATCGAACTCCTGTCCGAAATGTCGATGGCGTCACCTACATGGCTTTTAGAGTCATCCATCAGGACTACTTTCAAAGTATACCACGTTCTCGGTAGAATTTCAAGAATCCCCACTCACTTCCCCAAACTTGTCGATCGGTTTCACAGTCGAATCCCTGATCTAGAACCCAGTAATAATCATCACCAAGTTCAATTTGGTTCTTGAGATAAGTCTTCTTACCTCTCCACTGAACTGTGCATTCTTTGCCTGCGAGAGAACCTTTGTACATCTCGCTGTCCGCCTTAAAAAGTATATCACAACCCAGTCGTCTTTGCAAGGGTTTTTCGCGAAGAATATCTATATTCTTACAACCAACGTGCTGTTCAGGATCCTGAACTTCGTAGTTCTGTACTATGTAGTCATCCCCAATGGGGAGTATTTTTAGAATGAACTGACGATATGGTTGCCTAGGATTGTAATCATATGCTTGCTCACCATAAAACAAGTGATCACCTAGTCTAATGTGTGCGATGTTGATGTGTGCATACCTAGTAGGTTGCTTCATCGCTTGATACTTATTACTAAAACGTCCTTCCAGACAATCTTCAAACGCTTTCATCAGGCATCAACTCAGGATTCACGAGAGGTATTTCAAATAGCAGTGGATGCACCTCTTCTTCAATTAAGTAGTCAGAGTATTTAAAAATTTGTTCCATTGTAAACTCAGGATTTAGAGAACATTCTGCTAATATCCATTTGTTTTCTTCGTCTTCTTTTTCAAGTGCATCAAATGTAAAAGGGACGTTCTCGATAAAATATACTTTGACTGGTCTTGAGTCAACCCAACAGTGTGACGACTTAACCTCATATCCCTTAAATTCCATAACAGATGTTATGCTTTCTACACCACTATTTAACGCATAAAAAAAAGGGAGAAGTCTGATTCTGACCAGACTCTCCCTGCGGCGACGATATAACCTATTTATATCAGAAGGAGTACTTCACACCCAACTTAGCTCCATAGCCACGGTCAAGATCTTCGTCACCTGAACCTACGAAGGATACTTCACCATAAGCACCAAGGCGCTCGGTAAGTCCTAGACCCAGACCTGCCTTACCAGAAGGAACAGTGTCGGCGTCACCACCATCAGGAGTCAGCACGGTAGCGCCACCCTGAACGTAGTAAGAACCATTTTCGCCAAGAGCACCTTCGTACCCTACGTGCAGGTCTGTTCCAGCACCATTATACTCGGATCCAGTCCAACCAGCGTTGGTTTCGACGTTAACGTAGGGTCCTGCGAAAGCAGCACCAGCAGAGACAGACAGAGCAGCAGTTGCTGCGAATACAGATTTGATCATTTTGTTTAATTACCTTTGTGTTTACTTGCGGAATGAATACCCGCAGATGATGGATCGGTTCGACTCCCGACCGCATGAATACAATTTATCATCAAAAAGGGGACAATGCAAGCCCCCTTGTGCCAGTTTGTTATCGGTCACATTTCATAATCAGTTGAGATTGATCTGAGCACCAGTAATATTGACGAGACCTGCGACTGTGGTGGTCATCAGACCAGCGACTGTCTCAGTCATATTACCAGAGTAAGTTCCTGCATAAGAACCAGTAAACGTTTCTGTAGTGTTACCAGTCACTGTACCAGTATAGTTTCCAGTAATTGCTACAGTATTATTTCCAGTAATAGTCTCTGTAACATTACCAGTAATAGCTTCAAGAAAGTTACCTTCAACTGTGTTTGAATAGTTTCCAGTAGCACTCTCAGTCAAGTTACCAGTAATTTGTTCAGTAACATTTCCCTCAATTGCAGTAGTAACATTACCAGTGTACTTCTCGGTTAGATTTCCAGCAACGATAGTATGCGTAACATTTCCCTGAGCAACACTAAGAGAGAATGTACTGGGATTTTTAACTGTCGGAATTGGTTTTGGTGGTGTACCAGCAACATTTACCTCCATTTTTCCACCGACATCAATGGAAAAATCACCAGCTGCAGTAAGTTTCAAATGTCCAGCACTTGAGATAGTATGACATGCTCTAGGATCTAGAATCTGTCGTATTGTTGCTTCACCAAGAACATTCTGTGTGATACCACCAGTAACTGTCTGATTAATGAAGACTGTATCTGTCTTGAAAGTATTTGCTACGAGAGAGACTGCTCCACCAGCACCATCTCCACCTTGAATGTTGACAGTGCTTCCTGATAAGTTTAGATCTTTTAGAGCACGAATAGTTACATTATCTCCTTTGAGAAATACATCTCCACCCTTAGATTCTACGTTAATATCACCATAAGACACAACGGAGAGTGGTTTCTCTTCGTCGAGCATGTTTTCAACTTCCATGGCGAATCTACCGCCAACCTTCACAGTCATATCACCTTGTGGTCTCATAGTAATTTGACCACCAGTCTCATCTTCACCAATCTTTCCACATCCAAAGAAAATGTTTCCAGTATCATCCATGTGAATGGACTGTCCATTATCAGTACATATGATTAGGGTAACTCTCCCTTCTTCATTCTGTGCTTTTGTAATCTTTACACCATTGATCTTATCAACAGATGTCGATCTCTGATCTGCTGAGTGTGGTGGTGTTACAACTGCTTCGTTTATATCACCACCATCAGGAAGATCAGAAATAAAGTTGGATAAACTTGTTAGATAATTTTTTAGTGCTTCTTTTGTAAGGCTCATGATGGGCAATCAACGTAACGACCAGTTCCAATCTTCGCATATCCAAGTAGATCGCGAGTATCACTATCTAGACATGATAGGCTAGCAAGTGCCTTAGCACCTAGTCCACCACCACCAACAATTTCTACCGTAGGAGCAGTATCAAAGATTTTTGTTCTATTTAAGACATCAAAACCAATCACAAATCCACTAGCATTAACTCTAGCGACAACTAAAGATGAATCTCCATTGATATAAACAGTTGGTACTGAAGTATAGTTAGTTCCAGGTCTAGTTAGTGTTAGTGAGTCTAGCACACAATTGATATCATCTGGTCTATTTGGTACAAAGTTTCTTCCTCTCTGAGTAACGCGAATCTCCGTAACATATCCATTGGAATCAAGAAGAGGAACTGCAAGTGCTCCCCATCCTTGACCAGTGATTGCTATATGTGGTGGTAGCAAGTATGGATCTCCAGGATCATCAATCGTAATATCAAGAATCTTACCATCAATATCAACAATAATATCACCAATGGTAGGTGGTTTATGATCTTCAGGTGATGATGGTACTAGTGGTTTTACTGGTGACTCAGATTGTCCGCTAATATCGACTGAAGTTTTAGCACCAGTTCCATTTACAGTAAATACAAGTGTTTCAGTTCCTTCAATCTCAGCATCCTTTCTAACACCAACAACAACTGTTGATTGGTTATTCACAATTGTGAAGGTTCCATATAGGTTTCCACCAATAATATCATCCTGATTAATGTTCACACCAAACAAACTATAGCTCAACACAGTATCGTTTGGAATACCATTTGTTGTAATAGTGTACGTGATAAACTCTCCTTCTTTGACTTGAGTCTTATCACTCTTAACAATTACAGTTACTTCTTCAGCTATAAGAATCTCAGGAATTAATGCATCTGGATCTGGATCATTAGATTCTGGTTCACCAGTTCCTCCATCTCCTCCTGGTGGTGGTGGGGGTGTAGGACCAACGATAATGTTTGGTGGTGTTGTTGGAGTTTTATTATTCGGGTCAACAGAAGGTTTTAATCCAATAGTAACGACAGCAGTAGATTGAATGAAAGATACATCTTGTGTCCCTGTAGAATATGTGATTGCTACTTCAAACTCTTCAGGAGTATCATTTTCACTATCTTGATATGTCTGGATAGAAATTACTCTTTCAGTTTGATTAGGTCCAAATCCTAAAATACCACTAACATCTTGATAGTCAACATCTTTGGTTGCACTTAGTTCATAAGTTTGGAAAGTAACAGAACTAGATGCCTGAACATTTCCAGATCTTATTACTTTTACCTGCGCTATATTACCCTCAAAGACATTGGTATCTTTAATTTCATAAGTAATTGCTTCTACAGGAGGACCTGTTAGAGTAGTTTCTCCTGGGGGTAAGGTAGATCCGCCTGGGGGATTTTGATCTCCAGGACCAGGATAGATAGGACTATTGCCACCACCAGTAGGAACATCAGGAAGACCACCAAAAATAATACCACCTGCTAATTCTGGTGGAGCATAAGATCTTGCATCATCACATACACTCTGTCCATAATCTAGTGGACCGTTTTCAAGTCCAGCAAGTAAACCATCCAAGAAATCATCGACTTCATCTTTCTTTTTCTTATTGCAGCGACTATCTTCACCACCACAAGCGGAGTCAATACCACCACAAGAAATACCTAAGATAGACATAATCTTAAACATCGCTCCACCGACAAGGTTTAGAGCACCACCAGCAATGCCTAAAATTGCCTGCAATGGACCTAAAACAACATCTAGAAGTTGACTTACAAATCCAGTAATCTTATTAATAATTGCGTTAACGAAGATATCAACTTGACATGTTGCTGCTCTGAATACTTTAAGCAGATAGTCGAAGATGAGAGCAGTGATAAAGTCAACCAATCTCTCGTAGATATCTTCAATGCTACAACCTATTTTCTCTAATACTGTTTCCAGATACTCCTGAACGCCCTCTAGAATGCCCTCAAAGGGGGTTAAAATTAGTTTTACTAGGTATTCAATACCTTCTTTCAACTTAGCGATAATCTCGCCTCTAACGCGAGCAAGAGAAGATTTAACAATCCTCAGAACTTTATTGATGTACCCCTGTGCTTTTGAAGTATAGCTGAAGATTTCACCATTTACTTTACCGACAAGATAATCTCCGATGTTTCCACCACTATCCTGAACCATTTTAAACAACTCACTAAGAACATAGGTAAGTTCTTTTTTCGTATCAGGATTACATTCTGCTTGAGCAGTGGATACGCAAACTTGTGTACCAAATGGATTTGCTGCACTATTCTCAGAAGAATGAGCTCCATCTGCTGAAGACATAGTTGTTTGAGAGTTACCAGCAAGTTGACCAGATGCTAGGTTCTTATTTGTAGATGCATTTGCGCTACTATCAGCAGTAGGGTTTGTCTTTGGATTTACAGCAACCTTAAAACTTAAGCACTTATCTTCAGAAGTAGTAGATATAACATCCTCAGGAGGTGAATCCGCTGAGTTAGCAGTATGTCCAATAGATCCAAGAATAAGTGGTTTTGTTTTCTCAACATTTAACCAAAAACCAAATACCCAATCTCCCTCTTCAAGGTTTGCAGAAGCACCAGAAGATCCACCAGTTTTGTAAGGTACAGTAACTGGTAAAGCAGTGTGTGCCCAAGGCAAGTCCTCAGTCTTTACATTTTTGCAGTCAGCATCATGTACCCCAACGATTCTAACTCTGAAACGGTTAGATTTCTTTGGTTGATCAATTTCTTCAACTTGACCAATCCACCATTCAGCACCGTCAGATCCTAATTGGTTGGTTGGTAATAGAGATCGGATAGATGGATCCATACTAATCAGTTATCATGGATTTTGCACTCGGGTGCGCCTGGTTCTTGATCACAATAGAGTTCTAATGGAGAGGGATCGTGGTGATCACCTGCGTCGATTTCTTCTTTGTGATGCTCAACGTATTCTTCTAGATCATGCAGTTCTCCTTCAACGTGACGACGCTGTTGGGGAGAGGTCATGGGATTCTCAAGAATCTCCTTATCCTTTTCAATATGGGTTTCGATGTTTTCCATAGTTTGTTTGTATGTGACGTGATTTCCTATTCTACCATTCCAAGAGAGTCTCTCTGGAGTCTTAATGATGTTCTAACCTGCATGTTAGAAACTGCAAACGCTCTGGATATCTGAGTAATTAAATAATATCCACTGTTTAGTCTATCAACACTATTATTTTTTCTGTCCTCTTGATTACTAGAATTAGGAAGCAGGACGCGCACCTTATCGCCCACTACTAAATCAAGGTTTCCTGGGACCTCGATACGCAATCCTTGAGTATTTAGGAGATAATTTCTAGAGATAGACTGACATATAACATCACGACTCCAGTCTAGTAATTGATTGTCTCCATCTCCATTTGGAGAAGCAGAGTCTTGACCACTATAAAAAGTCTCATGATCAATTATAGCAGAGATCTGTCGAGTTGGAAAATTAGATAGTCTTTCTTGTTCAGGATTTAGTTTATCTTGTGATCCTAGGTGTGCTTGGTTTTCAAATGATTTTTTTGCAGAGAAAATTTTCTGCTCATACTCTCCTGTAGACATGTTATAGAAAGCTGCCTTAGATGCATATGCTCCCAGTCTCAATCCTTCCATGAGATTGATCTCACCAAGAAACTGCACTGATAAGAGAGTATCGTTATATGAATCTTCTGAAACCCCATTAACAAACGTTTTTACTTCAGTTTGTGTATTACCAAATTTACCGTTTAAATCACATAAAGAATCAATAGATCTGAAGTTGTATCCATTATGATTTTCAAAGAAGAAATATCCCGCACTTCCAGATAGAAATTCTCCAGACTGACTAGATTGCTCTGCTGTAGATGACTTGCTTAGTAGTGTTTTATCCTGAATGGATGCAATTACAGAGAATGGACTCTTACCACTTGGAATAATTTTCAGTCTATTCTGTGATGGGTCAGATACAACTTCCTTTTCCGTACCAATAAACTCGGTTACTATACTCTCAACAATTTCATGAGGATATCCCTCTTGTGTGTTACTGACCTTACGCCCTTCATTAATAAGTGCCTCAGCACTAATCAAACCAATATTATATCTCTGAATTTTGTTTGAAACAAATCGATCACCAACACGATAAACAATAAAGTTGTAAGTATATGTCTCTTCGTCTGGTCCTTTTACTTTAATCTCTACACTTTCACCACCAGTGATACCACCATCTTCTTCAGATCCAATAATATTAATACCAGAGTCAATAACGTTTAAATTCGCAGTAATGAATGGTTTTGAAATATCTTCATAGTAACTGTATCCCATGACCAAAGGAGCAATACCATACGCCTTACCAGTATTTGTGGTAAGTGTGATACTTTCAAATACGAAAGAGGCAGCGTTGTTAGTATTCTTCATTGCGATAACTTAAACAGTGTAAGTGGTGCTAGGTTCGCAGCATTAGGATCAGCCAAAGGCATTACGAATGGATTTGCACCAAGACCAGCAGATTGCTGTTGTTGAGGTTGTGCTGATCTTTGCTGAGCAGCCATATTGGATTCCACGATCTTAGCCAATGCCGCCATTTGAGGATTATCTTTTGCTGCTGCTTTGATAGTTGGGAGCATAAGGGATGCTGTTGACGGTGGTGCCGAAGTTTGTGGAGTTGCTGCTGCAGCGGAAAGTTCTGTATTTTTTGCCTTAGATGCATTTTTTGTAAACTGCAGAGGATCTACAGCAGAGGATCTTCCATTATACCCACCAGGATGTCTTTCTAGATGTAAGTGTGTATTATCAGCAGCCATATTACCAGTGCCTGGCCAATATTTAACTGTAGCGATCTTATCACCTTTATTTACTTCATCTCCTTGAGCAACTGTTGGATCAACGTGACCATACAAAGTAGCAGCGCCACCTGGACTTGTTACAACAACAGCAGATCCATGCATAAAGTCTGGAATAATCGAACTAACAGTTCCTTTTTCCATTGCGGTAACTGGCGATCCTCTATCAACACCAATATCAACTCCCCCATGATCTTTAGATCCATATCCAAGATCTCTTTTACCAAAACCACTAGTAAATTGAGGAGCTCCTTGTGGTAGAACTGCAGAGAAATCACTCTCAGTAGTTTGACCAGTGAAAGGTTGAGCACCAGGAGTTACACCAGGCATAGTGTTTAATCCCATCATTCTCATCATTCTTTGGAAGTTTCCACTAATTCCTTGGAACATATTATTCATCGCTCCACCAGGACTGTTCATCATTCCACCAAGTTGACTCAATGCTCCACCACTGACTCCAGTCAATTGAAGATTACTTATTCCACTAATTTTAATTAATTTATCAAGAACTGGTCTGATTGCAGGACCCATGAGATTTCCAATGGGACCAAGAATTTTGATGACTTCATTAATAGCGACAGCAATACCACCGATTGCGAACTTAAATGGTTGCTCTAATGCAGTCGTCATATGAGATCCCATCTCATTAACAAGTTTCCTTCCTCCAAACGGAGTAAAAGTAACAACTTCACTACCTGCTTCTCCACCTTGGAATGGTCCAAAGCTAGAAGGATTGTCTAAGAAGTATGAACCACCACTAGCGTTCTTAACATCACCTTCACCACGCATCTTAGCGTCTGCTCTCTTAGCAGAGTCGCCATATAATCCTAGTGTACCAAACGATCCTGCATCATCTGGAATAATATTTAAGAAGTCAATAGCATTGAGTCCTTGTCTGGTGGACTCACGGATGTTTGAATCAACTTCCGCCATCACATCATTGGATTTCTCCATGTTAAATCCAGAGTTGATAAACTCAAAGATTGCACGGAATGGAGCACCAATTGTCTCAAGTGCTGCAGAAAGTCCTTCAGTAATACTACTTACAACGTTCAATGCAGCATTATTACCATCTCCACGAACCCAATCACCAACACCACGAGTCCACTCACCAACGTAAGATGCTGTAATACCAGTACCAATGACTGCAGCACCTGCGCTCAGAGCAGTTCCGATTGTAGCAGCAGTGCCTGTAGCACCCGTTGCGATTGCTAGATCACCTGCAGCATCGGCAGAATCAACAATAGCACCAGCGTAATCTCCAGAGATTATAGACAGTCCTGCTGTAATAGCACTTGCGCCAGGAATCAAAAATCTCAGTCCAGATTTTTTACCAGTTTTAGCAATATCACCCGCTGCACCAACTATATCGTCAGCAGCACCAGCACCTTTTGGAATAGCAGGAGTTACTGGTTTTACATTTACATTAGCACCCTTGTTCTGTAGGATTCTTCTAGCATTTTCTGCTTCTTCAGGTACTCCTCTCTGAGCCTGCTGTCTAAGTGCTTCAAATGTTCTATCATTTCCTTTGAAGTTTCCTCTTCCAACCTCAACTGGTTCTAGAACCCTAGTCTGTGGTTTTATTTCAGGATTAAATGCTGTACCTTGACCAGGAGGAAGTGCTCTCTGTCCCGATGCTGCTTGTGTACTTAATGAAGTTCCACTTGTTGTTGATGGTAATAATTTCGCATTAGGAGATACTGCTGCTGCTCTAGGAAGTGCAGATGGTCTAACAGCTGCTGCAGGCGGCAATGCTGCTCTAGCAGCCGCGGGCGGCAATGCTGCTCTAGGTATCTCAGTAACTCTTACTGGGATGGTTCTAAGAGCATTAGCAAGAGCACCCGCCAGTTTTCCAGCAGCAACTGCTGCAGCAACTAATGCTGCCGCTTTCATAATAACTGGCGCTAATGCTTTAACAGCAGCTAATACACCCTTGATTAGACCCATCAAAAAGTCTAACCACTTAGGTCTTTTCGCTCTAGAATAATCTTGAGTTCCTGAGAGATCTTCAATTTCTTCTAACTGAGATTCTTGACTTGCAAATTTAGCAAGTGCTCCACCTTTTTGGGATGATGCTAGTAAACTAGTTTGAGCAGCAATTAACTTAGTTTGCTTTTTTTGTTCTTCTAATATCCTTACGTTTACTTCAACTAACTTATTATCACTCTTTGTGATTGCTCCATTATCTGTAGGAACAATCGCACTACTTCCAGCACCTAATACATTTGCTTGTCCAGAAACTAATAACTTCTGATTTGGAGTAACAACAGATACGCTAGCAGGAACCGCTCCCCCTCCTCCGCCACCAGTTGGCATACCAGTTGGCGCTAAGGCTCCACCCTTCCCAGAACCAGACTTTTTTTCGTCTTTGGTTTTGTCCTTTCGTTTTCTAAATCTATCAATTAGTGATTCGGTTATGCTACCAGAGGTAATTTCATAACCCTGAGTTCCTGAAGGCATTAGAAGTTAGATTGTTGTTGTTTTTGCTCTTCAATGAATTGGGTAAGTAACGCCAAATAGACGATTCTTTCCCAAGGTATCATATTATCTAGCTCGGTCAAAGAGTATTTATGATGCTGCATCAGGGCGAAATTAGTCTGGTAATACTCCTCCAAAGATGTATGGAAGAGTGCTATGCGAAAAAACTCTGTAAGCCCTCGATAGTATAATTAGATGTCTTTCCTGTATTAGGATTCTTGACTTCAAATGAATGCTGAAGTCTGGGCATCGTCTCAAAGAATACAGTAAGTTTTTGGAACTGTTCTTGAGTCATACTCTCGATAAAGGAAAGAAGTTCTTTCTTTGTGCAATCGGATGCCTCTGTGATCTCTTGATCTTCAAAGATTTGATCAAGAGATTCAACAACAATATCCAAAGGATCTGCATTTGGATCAGCAACAAACCCAGTTCTAATAAACTGAGAAACACTAGGATACTTCATGATTACACCAACTTTATCACTCAGCATAATCTTATCGCTGTGTCCTTCTGGTTTGAACACTTGAATCGTATTGATATTAACGGTATGACTCATTTCAGTCTCGTTATCATCTAAACAACGAACATTGAGAACAATCTCCTCACCAACTGAAGCGGCACGAATTCTCAAGAAAAGATATTCAAGATCAAAACTTGCTAGGTTCTCTGGTTTTACGCCACGAGTGATTATACAAGCACTCATAACATCCATGACTGCTTGAGTGATTTGATTCTCATCTCCAGAGTCTGTAGCGATAAGGAGAAGTTTTTCTTCTTTTACAAGAAATGGGCGATACTTAACTTTTTTGCCTGTAGAAGGCAGTTCCAACTCATAGGTTGGTGCAGTAACCTTTGGTAATGCCATAATAAAATCCGATTTTAAGTATTTATGTTATAGTTTGGGATCCGAATCCATCCAAGAAGTTTAATGCTAGTAGTCCAGGACCTCTATTATCATTATACACTACTCTATGCTTAGAATAGTAAAAATTAGCAGTACATTTTGTAAGTTGTGACTGTCCAAATGAGAGAGGAACAGCATCTATTTGATATGGATATACATCCTGAAGAATATGTACTGCAGATACTCTAGATGCAGCTCCACTAGGTCCTTTCTCTGCTTTAGCAATCTTAATCGTGCAGTAATAATCGTCGGGATATCTGAGTCTTGTTGTTCTATTTGATACTAGAGGTGCTGATCCCAGCATTGCTCCCTCACTAGCACCTATTTGAGATCCAGATGTTGTATCAATCTCCCCCGCCGCATCATATTCTTGAAAAATGTACTGCCACCATGATTGGACAAACTTATATGGTTCCATGTTAGCATCACACATCCACCCCAAGCTAAAATCAGTATACATTTTAGTGTGTGCGTAAGATCGCATCCCTTCACCTAAATTTACACCAGTAACTTGACCAGTTGCTGCTTGTGATGGTGGAAGACTTACTTCATCACAAAAAGTTTCATATAATTTACTGATACTTGGCGTAAGAGAATCAATTACAGTCTTTACACCGTCTGGACTGTTAAATGTAAAACTAACAATATAACCAGTAGAGAGCGCCATACCACCCTGGCTACTGATCATATTGATATAATCATTAATCGAGTTGTAAGGCACTTCTAAATAAATTATAGTGAGCAATTGTATTTATGGCTTATTCGGGAATCTATAAACCCATGAATCCTAAGAAGTACAAAGGCAATCCCACAAGAATCATTTATAGATCTATGTGGGAGAAAAAGTTTATGATCTTTTGTGACCATACCTCATCAATCGTGGAGTGGGGTAGTGAAGAAGTTATTATACCATATCGTTGCCCAACTGACGGAAGAGTTCATAGGTATTATCCTGACTTTTACGTTAAAGTTGTTGATAAACAAAAAAAATATAAAAAGTACATCGTTGAAATAAAACCAAAGAAACAAGTTGCTGGTCCAGAAAAAAATCCCAAAAGGAAAACTGCTGCATGGAAAAGATCAGTTATGACTTATGCAAAAAATAGAGCAAAATGGGAAGCAGCAGAAGAGTATTGTGATGATAGAAGAATGAATTTCATGATACTCACAGAGGATCACCTTAATGTCTAGAAAAACAATATTTGAGCAAATAAAAGAAGAAACACAGGGCAAATCCTACGGAGCATCTTGGTATCGTCGCAAGGTGCAGACTATTGCTGCAAATTACAAAGTCAAAAAGATGTTTAAAGACGAAAAAGTTGAAACTGTTCTAAATGATGAGTTTCAAGATGATAACGAGATGAGAATTAAAGTTTTACGCGGTCATCTCTTCATTTTCCAGTATGAAGCGACTACAAAACGATTACCTTACTACGACACAAATCCTCTAGTTTACGTAATTGGAAGAGAGGAGGATGGTTTTATAGGAGCAAATTTGCACTATGTGCAACCAAAGCACCGCGCCAAAATCATCACAAATCTACTAGAAAACAACCAAATTCTCGTTCCTTCAAGTATTGTCCATAAATATCTCTATGATAACGTAAAAGGTCGATTTCTTGACCTAGGAAAGGAAGAGTGGGATACCGCTATACTTTTACCAATTGATAATTTTGTCTATGGGAGGGGAGGTCGGACCTTCTCCTACAAGAAGAATGACGTTTGGGATAAAACCCACAAAAAACGTATGGATATCTTCAAAGAAAAACGTATATTTGAACGCTACACAAACGAGACCAAAATATGACGCTAAAGTATCCAAGAGATATGATCGTTACGGATCAAACCGACTATATCAAATTTGATTTTTGGACCTATAAACCACCTCTAAAAAGAGGAGGATCTGGTCTCAGTGGTTATAATCAGACGAATTCAACTGGGGGCAATGATATTGATGGTAATTTTGGTAGTGGTCCTCTTGACTCAATTAATATTTACATGCCTCAAGATGTTAGCACATCATACGCTACATCATGGGGTGGTAAAGAATTATCCAACTTTGGTGCAGGAGCGTTATCAGGATACGCCAATATCACTAACGGAAATCTTGGTGGTTTAGCAGACAATGCTGCCCAAGGTGTCCAAGGTCTAGTAAGACTTCCAACTGCTCTAGGTGGCGAATTAGCAAGAATGGGTCTGCAAACAATGCAGACTAATCTGACTCTAAATGATATTTTGAGCACCACGCAAGGGGTTATCCTAAACCCAAATGTAGAATTATTCTTTGGTGGACCTCAAATTCGTAATATTGGATTTGCATTCAAAATGTTTGGTCGAAACAAAGAAGAAGCTGTAGACATGATCAATATATGCAATATTTTCAAAAAACAATCACTTGCTAGTTTTGGCGGAAGCCCAACTTTAGACGAAGGTGTTGCTGGATTTATTAATGACGTTGGTAATTTTGCACAAGGAACACAGAACTCCGCACTGGATATACAAGGTAATGCATCAACACCTGCATCTGCAGCTGCAACTGATTATCAAGCTGGATATCTAACCGTTCCAAATCTTTGTAGGATGCAATTGATGAAAGGTGGAGCAAAACATCCATATTTGTCTCAATATAAAGCACTCGCAATTACAAACGTCGATATCAATTACACACCTGATGGTTCTTATTCTACTCTGATTGATGGTATTCCATCTGCCGTGGAATTAAGAGTCTCATTTGTCGAAACTAAAATCGTATATAGAAACGATCTCAATAAAAGCGGTTGGACCTACTAATGTATTTTTCTATTTTACCAAACATCAATTACGACCTAAAACCACAAAGTTTCCCATTTTCGAGTGCAGACTTCGTTATGGTCAATAACTTCTTTAGGCGTTATACGCTCAGTGAGGATATTTTCGATTATGCGACATATTATGGTAAATATGCCGTAAAAGACGGTGAAAGAATTGACTGGGTTGCATCAAATGCATATGGAGATCCAGAATTAGACTGGATTGTCGCTTTAGTCAATAATATGACTAATGTGTATGAAGATTGGCCGATGTCTAATTCTGCATTGCAAGAATGGGCAGAATCTGCCTATGAAAGCGATGTTTACAGTCAGATCGCATATTACGAGATTTCAAGCGATGTGAAAAATTCTCAAAATGGCGCAATTTACAAAAAAGGGCAAAAAGTTGATTTGAAGTTCTATAACTCAAATCACGAATATAATAATGGAGATATTTCCAATACGACAATCACAGTTAGCGGTCAAACCATTTCTGTGCCCGTAACTATCTGGGAAGACGAAGTGAGGAAAAATGAGGCAAGAAGAGAAATCTACATTCTAAAGCAACCATACATAGAACCACTTCTCTCAGAACTAAGAAAGCAGAGCACCTACAAGAAGTGCTCTGCTTATGTGAATAAAAAGTTGAAGTCTACTCTAAAGTGACGCGACTTTTTTGATCAAAAATTAGAGGGAAAAATTTTCCCTGTTTTATGGAATTCAATATTCCATTTTGTTACATATATCTGGGTTTTTTCTCAAGAACTGATGTACGTGACCATGAACATCCATCTCCATAGTATGGTGTGCTCTGGTGTGGATTACTTCAATCATTCCTAGGAACCCAACCAACACCAAATTAAGTAGTGTGACTGGATGTCCTAGGACTTGCATGATCTTGTTCACTGATCAGTCTTCCGCCAGACGTGCGAAGTAAGACAGTGCATCATCATCCTCGTCTGCAGTAGAAGAACTGCTCTCAATCTTCTCACGGAAAGAAGACTTAGGTGTGATGTCGGAGTCGTTGAATCCACCACTCATGGGAGCGGGTTCATACTCTTCCTCTCGCTGTGCTCGTGAGACTGCAGGAGCAGCGCCTAGAACGATGTTCTTGCGTGATTCCAGTTCATCATAGGTCTTGAACTCAGACGGAGCGGTGAACGCTTCTAGACTGGTCTGCTGACCATAGATGGTTTCCAGTTCTTCATCGTCTGCACTGAGAGCAGAGACGCGATCAAACTCACTGGAGTCATAGTTCCAGTAACCTGCAACAGTCTTGATCTTAAGTTTGAAGTTAGCACCTTCCCAGAAGTCAAAGACATTCACTGGTTCCTCATCTTGGAACTCAGGTTGCATAGCAGCCATGATCTTATCAAAGATCTTCTTACCAAACTTATAGAGGAAGACTTTACCCTCGTTATCAGGGTTCTTAGGATCGCGAACAACATAGATGTTAGTGTAGTAAGTCAGTTTACGTTTCTGCTTACGTGCGATTTCTTTATCTGACTCCACACCGCTGTTCCACAATCCGTTGTTGTGAGCACAGACAGGACACTTCTCGTTCTTGGTAGTGAGGCAGTTTTCGATCAACCAACCACCAGGACCTTGGAAGGCATGGGAGTACAGTTTTGCCCAAGGAACATCCTCACCGTCAGGGGGAGGAAGGAAGCGGATAACAGCGTAACCGTTGCCGCTAGCGTCAAGTTCGGGCTTCCAGAACCTCTCGTCGCTACTGCCTTGAGTAGTGGACTTTTCGATTTCCTTCTGCAGGAAAGCGAAGTTTGCCTGGGACTTGCGCTTTAGATCGTGGATAGATGCCATTGGATTTAGTTGGATATAATTGGATTTGGTTTATGCGTTGGGTCTTACGTACAGGCGGGTCTCCCCGACTCATCTGCCCAACAAAGATATAATATCAGACACAGAGTGGGGCGTCAACCCCATGTGCCGCTTTGTAGTTTGTCTATCATGATGTTGACCTTGCTCTCAAGGTCAGCAAACATATCTTCTACAGTTAATTCTGGATTTCCACCCAGCATTTCAACAGCAGTCCGCATGTTTTCAACAACGGACTTCGCTTCTTCGTCATCACTTAAGTTCATGCGATGATACATGATCTTCTGCTTTTCCAGCAAAATAATCAACGCTTCCAGATACTCAAGTCTCCTTTCAGTATCTAGAATTGGGAAACTAGATGCATACCTGAAGCAGGTCTGCTGAAGTTCCATCATGTCTTGTAAGTCACCTCGGACCATCTCCGATTTAAAGAATTCAGTCATACTAACATTAACTTTGCTCTAGAAGTGCGTTTGATAAAGTTCAACTTTTGTGCGTCGAACTTGAGTTTTTCTTTCAATGGTTTAGAAATGAGTTTAGGAACAGTCTCCAACTCAATCTCATTCAAATCACAGTAGTGAATTATAGCATCAATATAGTTCATGTCTCTATTGTTCAAAACTATTTTTTCAACTTCCTGCGAGAATCTAGCCGCAGTCATAAATTTATCCTCTAATAGTTTGCTTTTGTCCATGGGCAGTTTTATATTCGTCGATGTACTTAAGTAAGGAATCTAGATATTCTTTCAAAAGTGGACGAATAACAACCTGCGTGTCGCCCGATTCACAAGCGACGATTGTAACTAACTGAGAGACTCTAATACCATGCACCTCCATTAACATGCAGGCGTATGCTGTTTCCTGAACGAAGTAATCGTAGAGTCTATTGTCCGCTTTTTCAGATGCTGATGTTTTAAAATCAATGATGGACAATACTCCATCAAATTCTGCAATGCAATCAACACGCCCTGCTAACTCTAATTTGTCTGAGTAGAGCGCCGCTTCTTGAAAGTATATATTATTTATACGATCAAGTATACCCCTAGAATGATTGAACATCAGCACAGGAAGCGGATACTTGCTGTACTTCTTGAGATCTAGTTCATTGTTAAAGTAATCCTCAACAATACTATGATACTTTGTTCCACGATTACAGGAGCGAGTGGTAATGTTGTTTGCTTTTTCCGCACCAACCCGCTTTCTCCACCGCATGATGGACTGCATCTTTTTCTTATTGCTACCAATCACAGTGGTGACTGATGGATATCTGTTGCCGCTAGGGGTAACGTAGATGCGCTTACCAGTTTCTTTATCTGTCTGCGCCTCCATATGAATTGGAGTATAGTCACCAACGTGATTGAAAATGTTCATAGACCGAGGTTAATTTTGTTCACAAGATAAGACTTCACTAGACCAGATCTAACGATGTCTTCAATACCGAATTCAATCATAGAGAATTCATCCATCTCTCTGAGGATCCTCTGGAAATCAAGGATGCCATCTTTTTCTGCACTCTTTTGTAGGTCAGTCTGTGCAACGTCACCTGCAAAAATAACTTTGGAGTCTTGACCAATACGAGTGATAAGACTATCAAGTTCGTGGAAGTTCAGGTTCTGGCACTCATCTACGAGGACAATAGCATTGTCTAGAGTAGTGCCGCGAAGGAAAGATGTGCTCCAGAATGAAATAGTTTCCTGACTCTTGAGGTTTGCATACAGCATCTCAAAACTATTGTCGTCAGGCATCTCAAACATATGCTTAACCATATTCTTATAAGGAATCTGGTAGAGAGATGACTTGTCTTCATGATCTCCAGGAAGAAACCCAATCTCACGAGTAGCAACTAGTGAGCGGACAATATACACCTTATCGTAAGGAGAATCTTCTTCAAGAACTTCCTTCAGTGCTAAGTAAAGTGCGATGAAAGTTTTACCTGTACCAGCACAACCATAGACAAACAAGTTCTTATTGTCTTCCCACTCAGTGAACATAATCTCTTGATTATCTGTGAGTGGATTGATGTCGAGAAGATACCCGCTGTTGATAGGACGACGACGTTTCATCTGCTTCTTACTCATACCTGGAGGAACGGGAATCGTGTACTGCTTTTGCTTTCTAGGCATACTGTTTACCAACCTTTAATTTGAGAACCTGGGACTTGTTGAACTTTTTTCATCACATCCTTCCATCCAGGATGTGTCTTCGACATTTTATCACGCCACTCCCCGACTTCACCGACGCCTGCGACACCTGCAGACCAATCTTTATCCCAGTCAGGGTTTTCTTTTCTCCACTCTTCGTATTGAGCAATTGTCATGGAGAGTTCTTTTTTCTCTCCAGTTTCTTTATGTTTTATAGGATAGGTAGGCATATGAAAAAGGTTTTAGGTCATTTTTTAGCGGGAAAAATTTATCCAGATTTATGGATTCGCATCTTCACTTTTGCATTTGTTAAAACCAAAAGGTCCGATCTTACTCTTGACTCTCTCTTTAATAACTTGTGCGCTGAGTGCTTCCATAATCTTCAGAACATCCTCTGCCTTTGGGGGCACAGAACCCATGCGTTCTACAACATAGTTATACTTCTGAAAGAACTCGTCACTCACGCACTTGTAATCTTCTACTGTAATTGGGTCAGTCATTGCCATTCTAATGCCTCGGATACGATAGGTAGTTGTTCCACAAAGATATTACGTGCTCCCTCCGCAATATCCATGTGTTCTTTTTGTGTGCCGTTAGCAGATCTCAGATCGATGTAATGAATCCATGACCTGATCGATCCCGTCATGTAAATTTTTGTTGGTACGGCGAGTGGAAGCACAAATCTAGCACACTCCTTTGCAATATCTCTATCAAGCATTTCTTGATAGAGTTTCATTCCATCTTCAAAATGTTTTTGCATTTTGATTTGGAATTCTTGGCGTACAAAAGGATCGATATCATCAATAGAGTTCTGACGATTCTTAGTGTCTTGTCTGCGTAGTTCAGGTAGAGGAATCTTGTCTGCTAACATAGAACTATCAGCATACCTTTGAGAAAACTCTTGATATGTAAAACTTCTATGACGTAATATTTGAGCCGCCAGTCCCCTGGTGGTGTTGATCTCAAGCGTCATGTATGCTTGCTCAAAGACAGACCAGTGTTGATGCTTAATGCAATACTTTAGAAGACCAGCAACCTTAGGATTCTCCTGGTTTGCTGGATTGGATACCCTCGCTACGTACCCCATCATCTTCTCCGCTTCGGGAGTGATTGATACTAGATTCACTTGCGTCATTACTAAAACCTTTCTCCTGTCTACGACGTTGTTGTTTTGCTTTTAGTGCTATTTTAGCACGTTTAAGTTGAACTGCCATATACAAAAGTTCTTCTTTCTTATACAGTTCTGGGTGTTTCTTGGCTTGTTTTAAAGCCATCTTCGCTAATCTAATTTGGTCTTTGAGTCTGGTCATTTAGTCTGGGTATCCGTCATCATCGTCTGAAGAAACACTAAACCCTATTATAGCATCTTTTTGGCGAGACTTATAGGATTCAGGGTCTGAATAAATCTCTGCTTCTAAAGCATTGAGCAGGGACTTGAGGTTTCTGTAGATGAGTTTGAGTCTTTCTCTTTCCATGCTACCTCTTCTTTTTGATATTTATATTAGCACAAAAAAAGAGGGGTCGCAACCCCTCGTGATGATATTATGCTAAGATTCTCCTACAAATACGTTTACACAATGACTGACCTTCTCGACATTCGATTAAGCATTCATAGTATTCATTAATTGTTTCTAGTTCCTCTTGTGATTGTTTTACAGATGATTCAAAATTTCTCCACTCATGTAGTTGATTGAATGGTATTAGATTATGCATGATAAACCTCCTTGGTATAGAATAAAACTAAATCATAACTAAGAGTTATTTTTTACATCACTAATCCTCATTTCTATATCTAATTATAAGGGTTTGCTAACATTTTAGCATCCGTAAATATGCTTAAAAATAAATAGGCACAAAAAAAGAAGGGTGTTAACCCTTCGTTTACAAGTTTACAAGTAACTCACTTACTGTAGGTACGACCACGATAACAGAATGTGCCGTGGGGTTCCTTTAATTCGACACAACGTGTAGTATACTCAACACCACGATATGAAGTGTGGGTAATCTGTGCGTCGTGAAGTGCAGATGCTTTGTTGATCTGCTTCTTGATCATTTGCAGTGTGTTCATTTGTCAGTCTCCTGAAGTTAGGGTTTTTAATCCCCGTTCCTTCAGTCGTGTGCGTCCCATGGATAGCAATCAGGAGTTGACTCCTTCATGACCTCAATCAACTCTACCTTAAAAGCATTTGAGATATTCTCATTTGCTTCCATCCTCAGCATGATTGTATCAGCTTGTTGGCAGGTGAGTGATGAATAGAATAATAGTTCTAACATAGGATGAACGGCTCCGTTCCGCGACTTACTTGCGTCCTCCTTGCGGGGGATGAACGTATGGTAATTATACCATATCTATTTAGTGTGTGCAAATAGTAACATTAAATACCGTGTTAATACTTAAGATTCTCATAATCATCTGAGTAATAATCTCTAATACAATTCTCAACTATGGGATCAATATCTTTTTTGTTTGGTAACTCCTCGCCACTAATCGAATGAGGATGGAAGATTTCATACCTGTATTCAGTCCGATTTAGATCTAGGTTTAGTCTATCATTCAACCAGTCTATGAGTTCTATACCTAATCCATCTTCAAATTTATAGACGTGTGTTCTTGCAGATATAAAATCAGATTGTTTTCTAAAATGATTTTGATGATACTGTTTGTAATCACGAGAGTGATTCAGAAAATTAAATAACCAATCTTTGTCCTTTAACTTATCATACAATTCGACTGGATAATTCATTGCTCTAATCATCAATTGCATTGACGACTTGAATCTTTCAAATGGATCTCTTACCACAGCAAAGTGATTGGAGTTTTCAACATATGAAAGGTCGTTATACAATGGATAATGTAAGTGAGGAACTTCTATACCTCTATAGAATTCATCATAAGATAGATACTTACCATCAAATTTATTATCAAGAAAGATATTTCTAATGTATCTTCCAGCAGTTCTTGGTATGTGAACGTGGAAGATACTTGTATATTCTTTTTGATAAAGCACTATTTTTTCTTATCTTGTGGATCTACCCATAGTTTTGGGTTAGATCTTCCTTCAGTTTGAGTCCATCCCTTTAGTCCATGTTTATATTTGTCCCAGTAGTAATCAAACATGTCCACTATCTTTCTTGGAATAGAAATATCGTAACAAGTTTTCCCATCCTTCTCATACTCTATTAGAAATGTGGTGTTAGGAAGTGTTCTGTCTTGCGCCAATTCTGGATCACAATCTTCACGAATTACTCTTACTTTACTCAAGATCGATTTCCCCAAACAATTGATGGGTAGGCTTCAACAACACATTGTTTGGTAATCTTATAACGCTTACCAAGTTTCTTGTCCTTTGTAAGAATCATAATACGCGCTTCTGGTTCAGACAATCCCTCAAGAAGGCGAATGAACATGGACTCGCGCTTGTGTTGTGCGACCTTAGAACCGCCCTTAAAGAAGTGGTAAAGAATTCTATGCTCGTGCTCTAGTTTGGTGTGTTCTGTGCCCTCTGGGGCATCGTTGGGAATGAATGGTACATCACCCTGGGGAAGTAGGGAGATGATACTCTCATCAAAATTAATAATTAGAAGAGAACGAAGTGCAGGAGTGTTGTACTCCTGCAGCAACACGATCTTTTCTTTCTTGGTCTTTGCGTTTGATACCTTTTGCAGTACCTCATTCATCAAAAGTCTCATCGTCGTCTTCCTCTAAAAATCTCACAAATAATAGTTCTTCGTTTATGTATTGACCATTTTGATCATACATTTCAGGATGTGTTAACTGTTCTTCTTCGTATACGAAGTAATCATGCATGAAATCCTTTGCTGTCCACCCTGCGACAATCCCGACACATAGAAAGAGAAATGATGCTGTTGCCGAGAAGAATAGGATTGTTGCCGTTTCCATGTCGTACTCCTTAGTTGTCTAGTAGTTTTTCCCAACTAAGTTCTAGTTTAAATAGAAACTTTCTACGTAGAAGGGAGAATGCGATCTCCGTTCCCAGTCTTCTGAGCACTGGGGACTCTGATTCAGGTTCCCTGGGTGTCCTCCTAAGCATCAACTCTGTTCCTTTATTTATAGTCATTTTTTAGAAGACACAAGACCCTTTTTAACTAAAAAAGTTGCAACTTCTACCAGTCCACCAACCTCTTCATCATCAATAATTACCCAAGGATATCCTTTGGCGTTTGGATACTTGCTAACAAACTCTTCTTTGTCTTCCACTAAAATAAACTCTGCAGGTAGGTCTGCTCGTCTGAGAAGTTCTTTCAACTGGTTACAATAAAAGCAACCATCAATAGTATGTGCAGTAATTTTCATTGTTTAATAGTCAAGTTAAATGATATAGAAATTCTATCTTCTGAACCTTGGTTAGGTTCTACAAGATGTGGTAGGTAAGACGGGAACAAAACTAGTAGACCTTCATGTGGATCAATTGATAATTCATCTGGTCCTAGGTAATAGTTTACCATTTCATTTGGATGTCTTACGATAAGTCTACCACAATTTTCTGGACATGATACCCAGAAGACTCCAGATAAAATAGCACCTGGATGAATATGAAGACTGTTATATGTTCCAGGTGGGTTTACATTAAACCAGTATGTACTAAGTTCTAAATCTAAACCAAGTTCTGCAATTCTAGTTCCACGTTTGTAAGTCTCTGCAACAGAACGCACCACATCAGAAATAGATTCGTCAGATGGAAATAATTGTGACTGCCATCCCCCAATATTACTTTTCTGAACACTCGGATGTTCCTGTCGATAATCTTGAATAATATTTTTAAATTTATCAAGATCGAATGATTCAGTTACTCTTTCCGACACAAGTTTGATAGGAAAGATGTAGTCTTCCATAATAAAAAGGGGGTCCGAAGACCCCTAGTATATCATAGATTATTTATTGTGTCTAGGAGGTAGGTTAGTCCTTGTAGAGATTTTCTAGTTTTTCTCTAGATAAATCTACATACATCAGTTCTTCACCTGCTTGTGGTGCTTCAGGATGCTTTGGTTTGGGAGGAGTCCTCATCTCTATGTTAATAGATTGAATGTTTGCCCACATCATAGCAAAAGCACCACCAGCAATGAGAGCGAAGCATGTGAAATAAAGAAAGACTTCAAAACTATTCATTTAGTTATCCCATGTGTGCAACAGATGTAGCATATAAATCACTGACGCCATTTATGACTTCAAGTGTATCAGTTTTTTCTTTGTCAATTAATAGTGGTCTATGGGGAGCAACATATACACTACCGATTACATCGCCGCCAACATTCTTGAGTGTTACTAGGTGAGCGTTACCACCAACATGATTATGTTGAAGGAGAATTCTTTCTCCAGAGTCAATATTATCTGGCGTAGTTGTAAGCAATGTTGCTTCGCCTAAAAGTTTTACTACGTTCATTTACTGTTAGCTATCGGTAGTATTATTTATTTGTAGGGATGTCATGGTGTCGTGAAGTTCTCCAATGTCTCGGAGACCTTCAGCACTAAACCAAGGGGCATTTGCCCAACTAAATCCTTCACCAAAGGTGTTATCGGGTGCTGTGATGTACCAATGACATGCTGTGTCTGGTACATCAACAGCGCACTTACTCCAGTCATCGCTCCACTGTGGGACTTGAACCCACATCACCGCAGCAAATATAAAACTGAAGAATGCTTTGATCACAGTGCGTTACCTCTAGGTAGAACTTCTTCTGGGAAGATGAAGTTTTCATGTGGTTGATCAACTGGTGCTAACCATGCACGGAGTCCTTCATTCAGAAGAATGTTTTTTGTATAGAAAGTCTCAAACTCAGGGTCTTCTGCTGCACGAATCTCTTGAGATACAAAGTCGTAAGCACGAAGATTAAGAGCGAGTCCAATAATACCGATAGAACTTGTCCAGAGACCCATGACGGGAACGAAGAGCATAAAGAAATGCAACCAACGCTTATTACTAAAAGCAATACCGAAGATCTGTGACCAGAAACGGTTCGCAGTAACCATCGAGTAAGTCTCCTCCTCTTGCGTAGAGTCAAAAGCCTTAAAGGTATTTGCTTGATCCCCATCTTCATAGAGAGTATTCTCCACAGTTACGCCATGAATAGCAGATAACAATGCTCCACCTAGGATACCAGCAACCCCCATCATATGGAAAGGGTTGAGCGTCCAGTTATGGAAACCCTGTAGGAAGAGTAGAAAGCGGAATATCGCAGACACACCAAACGACGGTGCAAAGAACCAACTGGACTGTCCGAGAGGATAGATGAGAAACACACTGACAAAAACAGCGATAGGCCCAGAGAACGCAATAGCATTGTACGGACGAATTCCAATTAACCTAGCCAACTCGAATTGACGAAGCATGAAACCAATGAGGGCGAAGGCACCGTGGAGAGCCACAAAAGCCCAGAGTCCCCCAAGTTGGCACCAGCGGACGAAATCTCCCTGAGCCTCAGGACCCCAAAGTAGAAGAAGAGAATGACCCATAGCGTCAGCAGGCGTTGACACAGCTGCTGTAAGGAAATTAGCACCTTCGAGGTACGAACTTGCAAGTCCGTGGGTGTACCAAGACGTAACAAACGTCGTGCCTGTAATCCAGCCACCAATTGCAAGATAAGCAGTGGGAAGAAGAAGAAGTCCAGACCAGCCCACAAAGACAAAGCGATCACGTTTAAGCCAGTCATCAAGGATATCAAACCATCCCCTCCTTTGTTGTTGTAAAGTTGATGCTACCACTATTTAAATCCTCCACTTGTTTTTTTCGTGTTTTGTTTAATGTCCAACACATCTATATGTGATAGTGATGTTGGAAGTCTTTGGTACCATTCTGCTTGAACTAGATCCCAAGACTCGAAAATTCTATAGGAACCATCTGAAAAATTCAATCGGTAATGATGCCTATCATATGGTTCCTTTGAAGTACAAGTGAACCAATCGTTAGTTTTTACATTCATAATAGAACACAAATGATTGGAACGGCAATTGATAATACCGCTATAAAAAACCCCACCACATGTGTTGTGATGGGGGGAAAACTACCAGGTTCCATATTAACCGATAGAAGGTGCGGTGAGTGCAACAGGTGTTGACTCAGCAGCAGCAAGATC
>Ga0233438_10000073_pt1 | contig 135409 bp, 120 predicted proteins | sample SI_123_September_FD_182720 | JGI IMG/M metagenome (GOLD analysis project Ga0233438, IMG submission 182720) | Seawater microbial communities from Saanich Inlet, British Columbia, Canada - SI_123_September2016_10_MG | ecosystem: Environmental > Aquatic > Marine > Inlet | place: Canada: British... | reverse complement strand
ATGAGTGTATATTAGAGTTTATGTTTTCATTAATAAACATTTGAACATCAGTATTTAATATATTTTTATTCACGTAAATATTTATGTATTATTGTGTTAGTTTCTTCGTGAATTCATACAGAGCTATACTGGCTGCTTGAGCCACATTCATACTGCTGTTTTGACCGTACATTTCAATGTGAACAACGTATTCGCAAATTTCTAGAATTGATGCTGATATACCATGTTTTTCATCACCAATTACAAAGACAATTTTGCTGTTTTTAGGAATCTTTAAGTCAGATATTTTGATGCTAGTTACTGTAATTTCAAGACCAATTATTAAGTAATTTCTTAACTTTAAATCTTTTATTTTTTCTACTATATTTTCAGCTTGTTCAAAAGAAATAGATTGTTCGGTTGATCTAGAGGCTTTAATAAATTTTCGTCCTAACTCTACTGTCTTTCCCCCTAAAATTAAATGTGATATACCAAATGCATCTGCAGCTCTAAATAGGCTACCCAAATTAGCAGCGTGGCTAACATTGTCACTTACCAAAATAATTGGAAATATTTTTTTCGAAAATTTTGATGTGTAATGGTCTAATTGCATAATATACTTAGTTTTCAAAAGCGTATTTTATAATATTAGCACCCATTTTTAATGCTTTTAGTCTAATGTCTTTTGGGTCGTTGTGTACGTTAGCGTCTTCCCAGCCATCTCCTAAATCACTCTCTTGTGTGAACAGAAGGATTAACTTTCTCTCATGGAAATATCCTAGAGCCTTAGGTGCTAATCCATTGTGTTCATGAATTTTAGGAAGACCATCTGGAAATGGATACATATTGTTGTATATTGGATGAGATAATGGAATTTCAGTCATTTTCTTTTCAGGAAATATATTTTTAATGGCTTCCATCGCATAAGGTTTCATGCCATAGTTATCATCAATATGTAAAAAACCACCAGATAATAAATACATTCTTAAATTTTTAGATTCGCTTTCCGAAAACACTACGTTTCCGTGTCCTGTCATATGGACAAATGGGTATTCAAATATAGCTGTACTTCGAGCTTCGATATACTTTGGCTTACTATCAATTGCGGTTTCAATATTTTTATTACAGAACTGTATTAAATTTTTTAATGCAGTTGGGTTACTATACCAGTCACCACCACCATCGTATTTTAAAACTGCAATGGTTTGGCTTGCACAAATGTTTAGTCCCAAAAAGACAATAAAATATAGAGCGTGCTTATTCATTGCAAAGTTGGATTGTATGACAAGCTACTATAGCAGCGGTTTCAGTGCGTAGCCTTGAACTTCCTAATGACACAGGAATGTAGTTGTTTTTCAAGGCAGTTGAGATCTCTTGACTGCTAAAACCTCCCTCTGGACCAATTAAAATTGTAACAGACTTTCCAGCTTCAATATGATCTTTAAAAGGGTGTTTTTCACCAGCGGCACAATGTGCAATGAATGTTTTTCCTTTTTGAGGTGTTTTAATAAATTCAGAAAATGAAACAGCGGAATCCAAGGAAGGTAGGTGAGAGTTAAGTGATTGTTTCATTGCTGATCGTATTATTTTTTTAAACCTTTCGGATTTAATTATTTTTCTTTCACTATTGTGGCTAATTACAGGTGTGATTTTAGTCACACCTATTTCTGTAGCTTTTTCTAAAAACCATTCATATCGGTCGTTTAATTTTGTAGGTGAAACAGCCAAATGTACGGAGTAGTCAATCGGACTAATGTAATTTGATTTTAATATTTTTACAACACATTTATTGTGATTAGGAACTATAATTTTAGCCTCAAAAATCCACCCAACTCCGTTGGTAATATTTAGGGGGTCACCTGCAGATTTACGAAGTACTTTTACAATGTGCCGGCTTTCATCTTTTGAGAAACTAAATGACTTTGTTTCTTCATTCAGTTCAGAGTTGTAAAATAGTTGCATTAATTTTAAATTTTTAAACGTGAGGAAGCTGTTATGGATTGATTTGCATACTGTTTTTTATTAAACTTTAAAAAGCCTACAATTGCAATCATTGCAGCATTGTCTGTTGTAAATTCATAAGCGGGTAAATATGTAGACCAGCCATACTGACTTTCAGCTTCTTTTAATGCATTTCTGATTCCGGAGTTTGCAGAAACTCCTCCGCCAATAGCTATTTGTCTAACCCCAGTTTCTGAAACTGCTAATTTTAATTTATCCATTAGAATATTAATAATAGTGTGTTGTATTGAAGCACAAATATCATTTATATTTTCTTCAATAAATCTCGGATTTTCTTTTACTTGCTTTTGTATGAAGTACAATATAGCAGTTTTTAAACCTGAAAAGCTAAAGTTAAGTCCTTTTACTTTAGGTTTGGTAAATTTGAAAGCTATTGGATTTCCTAACTTTGCTCGTTTATCAATTTCGGGCCCTGCGGGATAACCTAAACCTAAAATTTTACCACTTTTATCAAATGCTTCCCCTACTGCATCGTCGATAGTTTCTCCTATTACTATCATTTTAAAATAGTCTTCTACAAGAACTATTTGTGTATGACCACCTGAAATAGTCATTGCTATAAAAGGAAACGATGGTTTATTGTAGCCATCTTTTTCAATAAAATGAGCTAGTATGTGTGCTTGCATATGATTTACACCAATTAGTGGAATGTTAAGTCCATATGCTAGTGATTTGGCAAATGAAGTACCAACTAATAATGAACCCATTAAACCTGGGCCTTGAGTAAATGCCACTGCGCTCAAATGATTGATAGAAATTCCCGCTTTTTGCAGGGCTTGATCAACCACAGGGACTATATTTTGTTGATGTGCTCTTGATGCTAATTCAGGAACAACTCCTCCATAAGATTCATGTATTGATTGGTTAGCCACTACATTGCTTAGTATTGCTCCGTTTCTCAGTATTGCAGCAGCTGTGTCGTCACATGATGATTCAATTCCTAATATGTATGTATTTTTTAAGCTCATTAAGACGATTTTGTCAGAATATTCATTTAATTTGTAACTATAATTTGGTGAAATTTAATCTATTATCACACGCAATACAAAGAAATAAAAAAAATAGTAGTAAAGTAAATGCATCAAAAAGTTAAAATTTTACTATAAATATGTAAATTAATAAAAATAGCTTCTAAGTCATATCAATAAATATCTTAAAATATTAGTTAAGTTCATATCAACTCTTGTGTTGTTTTTTTGTCTTTTGGTAGGGCTTTTGTCATTCCCATCCATCCAAACATCTTTGGGGAGCTATACTACTAGAAAAATTAATAAATCATATGGTACAGAAATTGAAATTGATAAGGTAAGACTACATTTAAATGGTGATATTGAATTAAAATCAATCTTAATCAAGGATCATTTTGAAGTATCAATGATTTCAGTTTCAAAGCTAAATACTTCTATTTTAAATTTTGTAAAAATTATTGATAATCAGTTTGTGTTTGGAGATATTGAATTAGATTCTCTTTTTTTTCATATAAAAACTTATAAAGGGGAAATTGATTCTAATTTAGATATTTTTGTGAATAAGTTTGATAAACAGGAACCTAGAGGTAATGATAATCTTTTTTTATTATCGTCAAGTAGTTTAGTTATCAAAAATAGTATTTTTCGTGTTACAGATGAGAATAAAGATTCACCTATTATTTTGGATTTCAAAAAACTTAATATTTCAGCTACAGATTTTTTAATTTCAGGTGCTAACGTTGATACAAATATAAAACGTTTGTCTTTTGCAGACTCAAGAGGTTTTTCTTTAAAAAACATAAAAACAGTTTTTAAATATTCACCAACTCAGATGTTTTTTTCTAACTTACTTCTAGAATCAAATACATCATTATTTTCTGGAAATCTCCAATTTGATTACAAGCGCGAGGACCTTAATTCTTTTTATGACAAAGTAAATATTTCTGGTTCTTTAAAAAATAGTACTATAGATTTAGATGAAATTAACTTCATATATAACGAATTTGGAACTAACCAAATAGTTCAACTTAATACTACTTTTTCTGGAACATTAAATAATTTAAAATTTGATGAATTTAATATGAAAACTACAGAAAATTCTTTTATCATAGGAAATTTTCGTACCACTGACTTGTTCAAGTCAAGTTCAACAGATTTTTATTTTAATGGAGAGTTTGAAAAAATATCGTCCACTTATGAAGAGCTTACTGCACTGATGCCTAGAGTTTTAGGTAATACTGTTCCATCAGAATTTAAGTCCTTAGGCCGCTTTGATATGAACGGTAATATAGAAATATCAAAACAGTTCGTTAAAACCGCTATGGATATTTCAACTGAAATTGGATCCATGTTTATTGACCTTGACTTAATTAATATTGAGGCTATCGATAATGCTTTGTATGACGGCCAGATACGTTTTAGAGATTTCAATCTAGGTAAAGCTTTGGGTGAGCCAACAATTGGTTTGGTCTCTTCTAATCTATCGGTGATCGGTAGTGGATTTAGTAAAGAAAATTTAAGTTGTAATATTTACGGTAGTTTTGACGCATTTACTTTTCAAAACTATCTTTACTCAGATTTAGAGGTTACAGGTATTGTTATGGATAAAGTTTTTAATGGTCAGTTAGATGTTAGAGATGAAAATTTAAAATTGAAGTTTTCTGGACTACTCGACTTTTCTAGTAGTGAAAACATATATGATTTTTCGGCTATCATAGATCATGCTAATTTGAGTGCTATGAAGTTGGTTGAACGTGATGAAATATCTATACTTAAAGGGGAAATGGATATAGACATGAAAGGTACTAACATTGACGATGTTTATGGTGTGCTTAGCTTCAAAGATGCTTTTTATGTAAACCAAAATAATAGTTATGATTTTAAAGACTTTGAGATTACTTCTACTTTTGACAAAAATAATTCAAGATCAATAAAATTGAATTCCCCTGAAATAGTAAATGGAAGTCTGAAAGGTAAATTTGAGATTAATGAACTTCCTAAATTAATTGGTAACTCAGTTGGTGATATCTATACAAAATTCAGTTCATATCAGGTTAAAGAAAATCAGTATTTAGATTTTAACTTTGAAATTTACAGCAAAATTATAGAACTTTTTTATCCTGCTTTACAATTAGGTTCGAATACAAAATTTAAAGGAAGGTTGGATAGCGATCCAAATAATTTTAAACTAACATTTAAGTCTCCGAATATTAAAGTAGATAATTTTTTTGCAAGTGGAATCAAAGTTCAGCTTATAAATAATAATCCTTTATTCAATACATATGTTGAAGCAGATAGTCTAGCAACAGAATATTATAATATTTCTAAATTTAATTTAATTAACGTAACACTTAATGATACCTTGTATGTGAAAACTGAATTTAATGGAGGTGAGAATTCTGAAGATTTATTTGATTTAAATTTATATTACACCATTGACCAATCTAATAAGTCTGTAGTTGGGATTAAGAAATCATCTATCAATTTTAATGGTATTCCATGGGATATAAATAAATCACAAAATTCACTAAACAAAATCATATTTGACAAAACTTTTGAGGAAGTTTTAGTTGACAATATAGATGTTGTTTATGACGATGAAGAAATTTTATTAAATGCGGTTATTCATGACTCAGATAACCAGAATATTGATTTAAAATTCAAGAATGTAGACTTAGCAAAAGTAACACCTTCGCTTAAAAATTTGAAGTTAGGTGGGGTAGTTAATGGAAACCTAAATATTAATGAGAAAGAGAGTATATATTACCCTAAATCCAATTTAATCGTTGATGATTTTAATGTTAATGATTTTAATTTAGGATCTTTTAGATCTACAATTCAAGGGAATGAATCGCTCACTAATTACGATGTTAAGTTAACTTTGAAAGATAATACAAATGAAACTTTGTCTGTGTTAGGATCATTTGATATATCAGCTGAAAATTCAAATCTAGATTTAGATATTTTATTTAATGATTTCATATTAAATCCATTAAGACCTTTTGGGGCTGACGTAATTACTAATATTCATGGTGGTGTTTCAGGCTTTGTTTCTGTTAGCGGTCAACTTGAAAAGCCTCAAATTGACGGGAGTTTAATCTTAAATAATGGAGGTTTAGCGTTTCCTTACTTAAATATTGGATATGATTTTGCAGAATCTACAGTAATTGATCTCAAAGAACAAAGTTTTATTTTTAACAATGCATTAATGAGAGATGTAAATTTCCAATCAGAGGCCAATTTAAGTGGAAGTATTAATCATAATAATTTTTCAAATTGGTCATTAGATTTGAATATTGATTCTGATCGTTTATTAGTGTTAAACACAATAGAGGATGATGAATCTCTTTATTATGGTACTGCTTTTGTCGATGGAGATATTCACGTCCATGGGCCAACAGATCAATTATTTATTGAAGCTAATGTAGGCACATCAAGTGGTACAATTTTCAAAATCCCACTAAATGATAATGAGATATTATCAGAAAGCTCCTACGTTAGTTTTTTAAGTCCAAATCAAAAAAATATTAAAGCCTCCGAACAGGACTTAGAGTTTGATGACGTAAAAGGGCTTGAAATGGAATTCAATATGGATATTAATGACAACGCAGAAATTGAAATTGTAATTGATAAACAAACAGGGAGTTCAATAATTGGAAGAGGAAACGGAAATATGTTAGCCCAAATTAATACCAAAGGTAAATTTCAAATGTTTGGAGATTTTATAGTTCTTTCTGGAATTTACAATTTTTCCTTTGGTCGAATTATTCAAAAAAAATTCAAAGTAGTTAAGGGTGGAACAATGGCTTGGAATGGTAGTCCTTTGAGTGCAGATATAAACATAAAGGCTCTTTACGGAGGAATTAGTGTTAATCCTTCTACGTTATTAGATAATCCAATTAACCAAAGTATTCCTACGGATGTACAAATTCATTTAACAGGAAAATTAGAAAAACCAGATTTAAATTTCGATATTAAATTTCCAGGAGTTAACTCAACTCTCAATAGTGAGTTATCAGACAGATTAAGAGATAAAGACAGAAAAGATTTTCAAGCCCTTTCACTATTAGCGACAGGTTCATTTAGGAGCGAATTAACACTCGATTCTCAAGATGCATTTGGATTGGTTTCAGACGGGGTTACCAGTATGTTAAATGATCTTTTTGCTGACGATGACAATAAAGTTCAACTTGGTATAGATCTCGATTTAGGGGAAACTAGACCTGACTACGAAACTGATAGTCGATTAGGTGTAACCGTTTCTACCAAAATTAGCGATAATGTTTTGATTAACGGAAAAGTTGGGGTTCCAGTTGGAGGGGTTAGTGAAACCACAGTAGCTGGAGATTTTGAAGTTGAGATTTTATTAAATGAAGATCGTACTTTGTCTCTCAAGTTTTTTAATAAAGAGAACAGTATTCAGAATTTTGGAGAACAAATTGGTTATACTCAAGGATTAGGTCTCTCATATAATATTGAGTTTGATAATTTAAAGGAATTGTTAGGTAAAATATTCACAAAAAAATATAAAAAATAAATTTTAAAGCTATTTTGGTAAAATAATATTTTTTTAATTTTAATGATATTCTTACATAAAACTTTGCAAGTTTTTATTTTTTATGCTTATTAATCAAATAGTTATTAACGAAAACGTTTGAATTTATATAAGTTTAATATTTTACCTCAGTTTGAATATTTATTACACATAAGTTTTGTTAATTTTACAAATTAAACCATTTTAAATATGGAAAATCAGATAAAAAAAATTGCTGTTCTTACTTCTGGAGGCGACTCTCCCGGAATGAACGCAGCAATACGCTCAACAGTTAGAACTTGTGCATATCATAATATTAAATGTATTGGAGTTTACAGAGGGTATGAAGGAATGATCGAGGGTGATTTCGTACTTTTGGACGCTAGAAGTGTTAACAATATTATAAATAAAGGAGGTACTTTTTTAAAATCTGCTCGTTCAAAAGAATTTAGGACAAAAGAAGGAAGGAAAAAGGCCTATAAGCAATTAATAAAGGAAGGCGTTGATGCTTTAGTTTTAATTGGTGGTGACGGAACTTTCACTGGAGGTATGATTTTTAATCAAGAATATAACTTTCCTATTATTGGTATCCCTGGAACAATCGATAACGATATTGTTGGAACTAACTTTACGCTTGGTTACGATACAGCACTAAATACTGCTGTAGATGCCATTGATAAGATTAGAGATACAGCTAGTTCACACAAACGTTTATTTTTTGTTGAGGTGATGGGACGTGATGTTGGACATATTGCTTTAAATGCAGGAGTAGGTTCGGGTGCTGAAGAGATATTAGTTCCTGAAGAAGATTTAGGTTTAGACCGTTTGTTAGAATCTTTGGAAAAAAGTAAGTACACTGGTAAGTCATCAAGTATAGTTGTTGTTGCTGAAGGAGATAAGACCGGTAAAAATGTTTTTGAATTAAGAGACTACGTAGAAGACAATCTTGAAGGTTATGATGTTCGTGTTTCTGTTTTAGGCCACATGCAGCGAGGTGGATCTCCGTCTTGTTTTGACAGAGTATTGGCATCAAGAATGGGTGTAAAAGCTGTAGAATCTTTATTAGAAGGTAAAAATAATTTTATGGTAGGGACTATCAATAACAAAATAGAGTTATACCCAATTGAAAAAGCCATTAAGGGATACTCAAAAATAGATGAGGAGCTATTGAGAGTTTCAGATATAATGAGTATTTAAAAAATAAATTAAAATAATAATAAAATGACAAAAGTAAAAATTGGAATTAATGGATTTGGTCGAATTGGTAGAATAGCTTTTCGTGTAGCTGTTAGCAGACCTGATGTACAAGTTGTTGGAATCAATGATTTATTGGATGTTGAACATCTAGCATATTTACTTAAGTACGATTCTGTACACGGAAAGTTCCAAGGAACTATAGAAGTGATTAATGGAAATTTAGTTATAAATGGAAACGAAATTCGGGTTTCAGCTGAGCGTAATCCACAAGATCTCAAATGGGATGCGGTTTCAGCTGATGTTGTCTTGGACTGTACAGGAATTTTCACAACACTTGAAGGGGCTCAAAAACATATTGACGCTGGAGCAAAAAAAGTAGCTATTTCTGCACCCTCTGCTGACGCTCCAATGTTTGTAATGGGAGTCAATCATGACAAAATTACCGCTAATAATACAATAGTTTCTAATGCATCTTGCACAACTAATTGTTTGGCACCTATTGCAAAAGTTTTAAATGATAAATTTGGAATTGCAGAAGGTCTCATGACCACAGTCCACGCTGCTACAGCTACTCAGTTTACAGTTGATGGTCCATCTCGTAAAGACTATCGACTCGGTCGTGCCTCATTAAATAATATCGTCCCTGCATCAACAGGCGCAGCAAAAGCTGTTGGTAAAGTAATCCCAGAGCTCAATGGGAAACTTACAGGGATGGCTTTTAGAGTACCAACAGTTGATGTTTCGGTAGTTGATTTAACATGTCGTTTAGAAAACGGAGCTTCTTTTGATGAAGTTAAGGCAGCTATTAAAAACGCATCAGAAAATGAATTAAAGGGAGTTTTAGGTTATACCGAAGAAGGAGTTGTTTCTCAAGATTTTGTTTCTGAATCATTAACAAGTACATTTGATGCAAATGCTAGTATGGCTCTAAATGATAACTTTATCAAAGTTATCTCGTGGTATGACAATGAATATGGTTATTCTTCTAAATTAGTTGATTTAGCTCAATATATCAATGCCATCTAAATAATTGATAAACATACACTGTTAATTTAGTTAATAGTGTGTGTTAATTTTTAAATTATTCTTATGATTTTTGTAATAGACAGTGGTTCTACAAAATGTGACTGGATTGCTATAGATCCATCAAATGGAAAACAACTTTTTGAAAAACAACGAACTAAAGGGTTAAATCCAGCCATTATTTCAGACTCCGATGCACTTAATATTGTCAAAGCAAATGATATTATTTATGGAAATAAGTTAAAAGTATCACATATCTATTTTTACGGAGCCGGTTGCGGTACTGAAAAGCCCGTAAAAATGCTCAAAGGCGTTTTACAATCAATTTTTATAAATGCACAAGTAATTGTTAAAGAAGATACTTATGCAGCTGTTTATGCTACAGTAGGTGTTTCTCATAGTCCTGCAGTTGTCTGTATCTTAGGGACAGGTTCTAACTGCTCATACTACGATGGCAAAGCCATACATCAGAAAATAGTATCATTAGGGTATTCAGTAATGGATGACGCATCTGGAAATTATTATGGTAGACAGCTATTGAGAGATTATTATTTTGACCACATGCCACATGATTTAAAATTAGTTTTCAAAACAAGATATAACGTCAGTGACGATGATGTTAAAAGTAACTTATACAAAAAAGCTAATCCCAATGCTTACCTAGCCACCTTTGCAGAGTTTTTGATTTTAAATAAAGAATCTAAATATGTTCAAAAAGTTATTAAGGAAGGTTTGCGCATATTTGTAGAAAATATGATTTTACAGTACAGTGAAGAAATTAAGACTGTTCCTGTTCACTTCGCTGGGTCAATAGCTTATTTTACCCAAGATGAAATTAAAGAAGTAGCAAGAGAATACGGATTTACAGTAGGTAATTTTCAGCGACGTCCAATTGAAGGTCTGGTTGATTACCATGCTCAAATTGCCAGGACCTGATAAAAGATTACTTAGCAGCAATCATACTTATTTCTACGTTTACAAATTTTGGTAAGTTAGCAACCTCAACTGTTTCTCTAGCAGGGGCTGTAGATTCATCAAAATACTTACCGTAAACCTTGTTTATAGCTCCAAATAATTTCATATCCGAAATAAAAATTGTAGACTTAATAACATTATTAAATGCCATATTAGCTTCTTCCAAAACAGCTTTTAGGTTTTTCATCACTTGTACAGTTTCAGTTTCAATACTGTCTTGTACTAACTTACCTGTTTCTGGGTTTAAACAAATTTGTCCAGAAGTATACAAAACATCTCCTACAAGTACAGCTTGACTATATGGTCCTATTGGTTGAGGTGCTTTCAGTGTGCTGATAATCTTTTTCATAATTTATAATCTTTTATCTGGCTGTCTTCGTTTTTCATATTTAATATCCTTAAACATACTTGATCGAATTCCAATGAAGAAGTTCCAAGAACTTCTATTACTGAACGGAATCCAAGAAAAATTCATTCTCCAACTAAGTAAATCGCGTTCAAACCGTAACTGAGTGTAAGTGAATCCATTGTTTTTCAGGTCATAACCTGATGAAGCACCAACACTCCATCTCGGCGATAGTTCAATATCTCCCGAAAACATTAACGAGTGAGAAGAGATTTCACTTTGTCTCCTTGTGTTATTGTAGTTTACTGCATAAGCGAGTCTTAAACTCCATGGAATTTTATAATTATACAATGCAGAAGGCACTACCTCTTTTTCCTTATCATTATTCAGAGATTGGTTAGAATAGTCTTGATTTTTTCCAAATAAATCATCTGCTCGGCCTCCACTTTTTCTTGACTCTTCCTTCGCCTGATCTTCATTTGAATTTTCTTCATCAAAACTATCGCTGGATAAATTGTAACTCATAGTCATATTTGCGCTAGTTAAACGAAACAAACTACCTCCATTTTCAAGATTGAATATATTAATTTTTTTATTGTTATTGTCAAGAGCATAAGGATCAAGAGTGGCTCCAAAATTTAGACTTAATTTATTATCAAATAATTGTGTTCCGCCAGAAACTCTTACAGGGCTCCAGTTTAATGAATCGCCAGCAACATTGTAATTTGTGGAAAAGTTTAGTGAGTTCAATAAAAATATTTTTTTTGGGTCAGTTGCTGTACTGTCCTTATCTCGAATCTTAGCTTCTATATTGTTGTTTAGTGATATCCCTATTCCACTTGAAAATGATTTTCCTGGCGCTCCAAATAATGACTGTTCAAATCTACTATAGTCCACCTCATTAGTGGTAGTCCCATCTGCACTTATGACCTCGTAAGTTTCATAATACCTATCGAATGAAGGATTAATATTATAACTAACAGAGGGACGCATTACATGTCTAATAGCTTGTATTTTTTTGTTTTCACCAAAATCAAACATTCCGTAAACAGTAGTTCCTACGCTAGTACTAAAGTTGTATGTGCGATAGGAGTCAAACCCTTTTAAGGGTTTTATAATCACAGATTGAGTTTCTAAATCATACTCTTTTTTGATTGTATTAAAAGTCCAATTTTCTTTAAAATTAGCACTAGTGCTCATACTAAAGTGTTTAAAAATCTTAAAATTAGTACTTAATGGAATAGTATGTTGAAATCCTGCTTTGGCGTTTTCAAACATCACAGGCTTAAAAAATAAAGAATCTGTGGTCTGAATACGATTTTCAGCTCGCACATTGTATTGGAAGTTAATATTTTGAAGAGCTCCTTTTTTACTTCCATTTTTTGGTGAAAAAGGAAATATTCGGTCTATACTTCCTTGAAAAGTAGGCAATGTCATATTAATAATTTCAGTATTTGTATTTTGTGAGTGCGTAGCCGTTACACTTATGTTTACTTGGGGTTCCCCTTTAAATGTTTTTGAATAAGAAACTGATGAGGAAAGCGTATTATTCAAAAAATTTGACGAATTAAGTTGGTTAACAGACTCTTGAAAATAAGTGCTGGACCCTAGGTTTACAGAGGCTGAAAATCGAGAACTCGGATTTGACTTTGAGTCTTGGCTTTGATTCCACCTTAAATTATAAATTGAACTTCTAGAATAGTCAGGGAAACCACGTTCGCTATTAATTAAGTTTTCGTAACGAAAACTTAACGAACCTCTAAATTTATAGCGAATAGCATAGCTACTTTCTACACGCGCACCATAACTTCCATTAGTATAATAATCGCCAAGTGTAGCAAGGTCAAAATAATCACTTAAAGCAAAATAATACCCTCCGTTTTGAAGAAAATAACCTCTATTGTTTTGTTCTCCAAATGTGGGAAATATAACTCCAGAAGTTCTTTTTTTAGACATAGGTAAAAAAGCAAATGGTAAACCAATAGGAGTAGGTACGTTAGCAATAAACATGTTTGTGAGTCCAGTAACAACTTTTTTTCCAGGTACAATTTTAGCTTTTCTTAATAGAAAGTAATACTCAGGATTTTCTAGATTTTCTGAGGTTGTAAATTTGGCTCTTTTGACAAAGTAAACTGAATCGTTCTCTTTTTTTGTTAAATCAGAAATAATTCTCCCACCTTGTTGTTCAGTCTTTGAGTTCCAAATTAAGGCTTTTTTTGATTTGATATTGAAAGCAAGTGAATCAGGTTCTACAACATCATTACCCTGCGTAAAAATAGGGCTTTGGGAGTAGTTGCCTAAAGAGTCTTTTAAGCGTCCAGCATAGACAACATCTTTTCCATAATCAATAATTATGACTCCAGCTTTAATATCCATATTCTTGTACTGAATTTCAGCTTCGTTATATAAATATATTTGCTTTTTTTTTAGATTTATAGACGTGATGTCTTTTGCCTTATAGTCAATAATGCCCTCTAGAAAATTTTTAGGTTTTGAGATACTATCATTTAAAATAGAATCATTTTCAACCTCATTTCTATCGTGGCTTAATATAGAATCATATTCAGTTTGATTTACTAGGATATCACTTGAGATTGAAGATAAAGGTGTTGGATTTGGGGTGACTTGAGCATTACCAAGACCAATGACTAGCAATGTAAAATATAGATTAAAAAGTAGTTGAAATAGTGTTGTTTTCAATTCTTTTAAGTGTATTTTTGTAATTAAGCGACACGTTTATTAAAATTCAAAGTTACGCATATTTTTAGTGATTTTTTAATTTTGAACAATCGATTGATAGCTAAAATTTCTGGCATGCTAAAGCAAATTATATTATTGTTCTTTCTGATGCTTATTTTCAGTAATACATCTATTTCGCAAACAAACTCAAATCCTTTTGTTGTTGTTTTGGATGCTGGTCATGGGGGTAAGGACCCTGGTCGTCCCACTAATTTTGGTTACAAAGAGAAAGATATCGCCTTAGATATTGTTTTAAAAATTGGTAGTAATCTTGAAAAAAATAGTGATATAAAGGTTATTTACACCAGGAAAACGGATGTATTTATTGAGCTCAGACAGCGTGCAAAAATAGCTAATAAAGCTGATGCTGATTTATTTGTTTCTATCCACTGTAATGCCCATAATTCGCAAGCATACGGAACTGAAACATATGTTTTAGGGCTACACAAGAATGATTCGAATTTTAGGGTTGCCAAGATAGAAAACGAAGTAATCTTTTTAGAAGATAACTTTGAGTCGAATTATGACGGTTTTGATCCAGATTCACCAGAATCATTAATTGGCTTGACTTTTATGCAGGAAGATTATTTAGATCAAAGTATATTGCTAGCACGTTATGTTCAGGATAACTTTACATTTAGGCTAAAACGAAAAAATAGAGGTGTTAAGCAAGCTGGTTTTTGGGTTTTGCATAATACCTATATGCCTAGTATTTTAATTGAAACAGGTTTTATTACTAATAAAACAGAAGGAGATTATCTTAATTCACAAAAAGGAAAAATTGATGTTTCAAGAAGTATTTCGGACGCTATTTTAAATTATAAATCAAAATTAAATTCTGACTCTTTTTCAAAGGATGAGTCATTTTTAAATAATCCTACAGAATTGACTGATGAGTTGAAGAGCAACAACACAGTAGCTGAAGCTATACCAAATAGCTCTTCAATCATTTTTAAAGTACAAATATCAGCTGGTTCTAATAAACTATCAATCAAACCTTATAACTTTAATGGATTGAGTCAAATTTCAAGACAGAAATCAAATTCTATTTATCGCTATTTTTATGGAAATACTTCTGACTATTCGGTTGCTTTAGAATTATTAAAAAAAGCGATTTCTAAAGGATATAAAACTGCCTTTATTGTGGCTTACAGTGACGGAGAAATGATTTCAATAAACGAGGCTTTAAAATCTGCAACTAATTAGCCTTAATTATATTATTTTTATCATTAAATTTGTAAAAATATTTGTATTGAAACTATCTAAAGAAATTAAAACTGCTATTCTAGTAATCTCTGGAATACTACTATTTATTTTTATTTTTAATTATCTCAAGGGTGAAAATATTTTTGATTCTTCAAAAAAAATATGTGCTATTTATGAAAATGTTGAGGGTTTAGCTCCCTCTGCACCAGTTACCGTAAATGGTCACACAATTGGCAAGGTACAATCAATTGAATTTAAAGGAGACGGCTCAGGTTTACTAAGAGTGAATATGCTAATAAGTGACGATTTCCCTTTTTCTGTCAATAGCGAAGCGCAACTATATGAAGCTGGTCTAATAGGTGGTAAAGCTATAGCAATAATTCCTGCTTTTGATAATTCTTCTTTAGTTCAGTCAGGAGATGTGTTAAAATCAAAAATCAAACCTGGTTTAACAGACCTGGTAAATCAACGCCTAACTCCCCTTCAAGAAAAAATAGAAAAGATGATGGTCAGTGCTGATCAGTTGTTAGTCAATTTAAATGAAGTATTTGATGATCAATCCAAAGAGAATATTAAGTCTAGTATTTCAGAGTTATCTACCACAATAAGGTCATTTAAAACTACATCAGAATCGATAAATGGTTTGGTTGAAGATAATAAATTTGCAATCGATGAAACTATTCTAAATTTCAGTAAAATTTCCAAAGATTTATCCATTGTTAGTGAATCACTTTCAAAATCTGATCTAGATTCAATAATGCTTGACTTAAAATCAACTATTTATGATTTTGACTTGTTACTAAAAGATATAGAAAATGGAAATGGATCTATTGGAAAACTCATGAAAGACGATCAACTGTATGTTAATCTTGAAGGAGCAACTAAGCAGCTCGAAGAGTTGTTGAAAGACATGAAATTAAACCCGAAGCGTTATGTACATTTTTCATTATTTGGAAAAAAAGCGCAACAATATAATATGGATAGTGGCGAAGTAAAAACTACAGAAGATTAATTGAATGAGTTTATTACCCAATATAATTTTTGCTATTTTAATCTTTTCAGGACTTGGTTTATTTGCCAGAAACGTTCGGAAACTAAGGCGTAATATTAATTTAGGAAAAGACGTAGATACCAGCGGAAATACTAGGTTGCGCTGGGTTAACATGTTGAAAATTGCACTTGGGCAAGGGAAAATGGTTCGTCGACCAATTGCTGGTATTCTTCATATTATTGTTTATTTGGGTTTTATTATTATTAACATCGAAGTTTTAGAAATTATTATAGATGGTTTTTTTGGTACACACCGTATTTTTTCGGGTATTGGGCCAATTTATGGAGTTTTAATCGGAGCTTTTGAAGTTCTTGCTCTTTTGGTTTTTATTTCAGTTATTATTTTTTGGTTTCGAAGAAATATGGTTAATATCAAGAGGTTTATGAGCTCTGAAATGAATGGGTGGCCTAAACTGGATGGTAACCTAATTCTTTATTTTGAAATTGTATTAATGGCACTTTTCATAATAATGAATGCTGCCGATATAGAATTTCAATCATCAAATAATGGGAATATTATAAGTCAATTTTTAGCTCCAATGTTTGAAGGATTGAATGTCAATATCGTTGAACGCGTAGCATGGTGGATGCATATTGTAGGAATTATAATTTTTCTAAATTATTTATACTACTCAAAGCATTTACACATTTTGTTGGCTTTTCCAAATACTTATTTTGGAAGTGTAAAACCTAAAGGGTTTTTAAATAATATTGAGTCAATTACTAACGAAGTCAAATTAATGATGGATCCCGATGCAGATCCTTACGCAACTAATTCAACAGAAGACGTAAATACTCCAGATAAATTCGGGGCTAGTGATGTATTAGACCTAAACTGGGTTCAGCTTTTAAATGCTTACACTTGTACTGAGTGTGGTCGTTGCACAAGTGAATGTCCTGCTAATCAAACAGGAAAAAAGCTTTCCCCAAGAAAAATTATGATGGATACTCGTGACCGTTTAGTGGAAGTAGGTAAAAACATAGACTCTAATAATGGTGAGTTTAAGCTTGATGGAATACAACTACTGGGAGATTATATTACTAATGAAGAAATATGGGCATGTACTAGCTGTAATGCTTGCGTAGAAGCTTGTCCAATAAGTATTGACCCACTATCAATCATTCTCGAAATGAGACGTTATTTAGTGATGGAGCAAAGTGCAGCTCCAATGGAACTTAATAACATGATGTCAAATATTGAAAATAACGGTGCGCCATGGCCATACAACCAAATGGATCGATTAAATTGGAAAAACTAATAATAAATTTTATAAAATTTAACAATGAAACGAGAAGAAGCAGATAATTTATTGCACGAAAAAGTTGAAGCAGGGGAACTTGTGAGCCCCGTACTTCCAGAAGGGGTTAAAAACTATTTAATTGATATAGATGGTACTATAACCGAGGATGTCCCAAATGAGGAACCAGAGCGTATGGGTACATGTTTACCATTTGTAGATGCTCTAGAAACTTGTAATCGCTGGTTTAAAGAAGGACACATGATTTGTTTCTTTACCTCAAGAACAGAAACCCATAGAGCTGTTACTGAAGGTTGGCTAAAACAACATGGGTTTAATTACCATAGCCTTTTAATGGGTAAGCCTCGAGGGGGAAATTACCACTGGATTGATAACCATTTAGTCAAAGCTACTCGTTACAAAGGTAAATTTACTGATTTAGTTGAAAAAGAAGTAACGATTGAAGTTTTTGATGATGGTCAAAATGACTAATAACTGTAATAATGAGTGATGTATTAAAAGTACCGACAATGGCTGAATTGATAGCTACTGGTAAACAACCTGAGATTTTATTTTGGGTGGGTTGCGCTGGAAGCTTTGATGATCGTGCAAGAAAAATAACCAAAGCTTTTGTAAGGCTACTTAACAAAGCAAAAGTTGACTTTGCTGTTTTAGGAACTGAAGAAAGTTGTACTGGTGACCCTGCAAAACGTACCGGAAATGAATTTTTGTTTCAGATGCAAGCAGTGTCTAACATAGAAGTTTTAAATTCATACAACGTTGAAAAAATTGTAACAGCATGTCCTCATTGTTTTAATACACTTAAAAATGAATATTCTAGTTTAGGTGGGGACTATAAAGTAATGCACCACACACAATTTCTTAAATCTTTACTTGACGAGGGACGTCTAGCCATCGAAGGTGGAAAGTTTAAGGGAAAACGTATTACTTTTCATGATCCGTGTTTTCTAGGTCGTGCCAATGATATTTATGAAGCCCCACGAGATTTAATTAAAAAGTTAGATGCCGAATTGGTTGAAATGAAAAATTGCCGAAAAAAAGGGCTTTGTTGTGGAGCTGGAGGTGCTCAAATGTTTAAGGATGCTGAGAGTGGAGATAAAGAAATTAACATCGAACGAACAGAACAAGCTATGCAAGTGAAGCCTGAAATTATCGCCGCTGGTTGTCCGTTCTGTAACACTATGATGACTGATGGTGTCAAGAATAAAGCAGAAGGCCAAATTGAAGTTATGGACGTAGCTGAGCTAATAGCTAACGCAAGCGACCTCTAAATTATAATATAATAAATGTTAGTTAACTTTGATTCTCTTCCTGATAGTTCTCGTGTTTGGATTTACCAATCTAATCGCTCTTTCACTGAAAATGAGTTATCAGAGATTTCAGACAAATTAATTGTTTTCCTAGATAATTGGGTGGCACACGGATTTAGTTTGGAGGCTGGTTTTGAAATCAAATATAAACGCTTTATAATAATAGCTGTGGATCAAGAAAAACAATCTCCTACAGGTTGTTCTATTGATGCTTCTGTAAAGTTTGTTAAGGAACTTGAGATTTTATATTCCGTTGACTTATTAGATAAAATGAATGTATCTTACAAGCAAGGGAATTATGTTGCTTACAAAACACTAATGGATTTTAAAAAGATGGCAAAGGAAAAGGCTGTTTCAAAAAAAACAATTGTATTTAATAATTTAGTCAATTCATTAGGTGAGTATAAAGAATTTTGGGAGGTACCAGCTTCTGAAAGTTGGCATAGTAGGATCGTTTAGTGCGTTAATCTCATTACTTTTACATTATTTAATTTATTTATTTTAGTCCAAGATTTAATTTTTATCCTTGATTGTATGCGTAAATCATTATTCTTATTTTTTGTAATTTATTCATCTTCGCTGTTAGCTCAAGTTTCGGATTCTCCATTAGACGCTTCATCCAAATCTTTGCAAAAGGTATGGGTAGATAGCACTTATAATTCTCTTAGTCTTAAACAGAAAATTGGACAACTATACATGGTTCAGGTATTTTCAAATCAAGATGAAACTTCTATGAAAGCCATCTTAAATCAAATTAAAAAACACCATATCGGTGGTCTTATTTACTCTCGGGGAGGTCCAGTGCGTCAAGTACTTTTGAACAATAAATTACAAGCTGTCTCTAAAGTTCCACTGTTAATAGGAATGGACGCAGAGTGGGGATTGAACATGCGTTTGGATTCTACTTTTGCATTTCCATGGAATATGACGCTAGGAGCTATAAAAGATTTAGATTTAATTCGTCAGACTGGCAAGCACATTGGAGAGCATTGTAAACGAATAGGCGTTCATTTCAACTTTGCTCCAGTTGTTGATATTAACACTAACCCAAAAAATCCAATCATTGGTGTGCGTTCTTTTGGTGAACAAAAAGAAGTTGTTACTAGCCACTCTTTAGCACTTATGGAAGGAATGCAAAGTTCAGGAATAATGGCAAATGCTAAACATTTTCCTGGCCATGGTGATACCGACTCTGATTCTCATAAAACTTTACCAACTATCAGTTTTACCAAAGAACGTATTGATTCATTAGAGCTATTTCCGTACAAGAGTTTATTTTCTAAAGGACTTTCAAGTGTTATGGTTGCGCATCTTAATGTGCCAAGTCTTGATGACCGTTCAAATTATCCATCTTCTTTGTCCTATCCTATTGTGACTGAATTATTAAAAAAAAGACTAGGTTTTAAAGGTTTAATTTTTACTGATGCTCTTGATATGAAAGGGGTATCTAATTTTAGCAATTCTGGTAAAGTTGATTTACAGGCTTTTCTAGCAGGTAACGATGTGATATTAATGTCCCTTGATGTAGGTCAAGGAATAAGGACCTTGGAAAAGGCTGTTAAATCTGGAGATATTTCTAGAGAACGTTTGGCACATTCTGTAAAAAAAATATTAAGTGCTAAATATAAGGTTGGACTTGATAATTATAAACCAGTTGATACAAATAATTTAATACCAGAATTAAACCGTCAAGAAGACAATGTTCTTTACCAAAATTTGATGGAAAATGCAATCACTCTAGTTAAAAATAAAAACAACATACTTCCTCTAAAAAATTTAGATCTTTGTAAAATTGCCTATGTAAATATGGGATCTGCCGATGCATCCCCATTTGTAAAATCCCTTAAAAAATACACTCGTGTTGATGAGGTAAGTGCAAATAATTTGGATGCATTAGTGTTTAAGTTAAAGCAATATAATACTGTAATTATAGGCTTACACACTTCCAATGCTAGTCCTTGGAAGTCTTACCGGTTTTCAAAAAAGGAGCTCGTTTGGCTAAATGAAATTGCTCGAAATAACACTGTTATTTTATCAGCCTTCACTAAGCCATATGCCTTAAACGAAATTACTTCTTTTTCAAATATTGAAAGTGTAGTGATGGCCTATCAAAATAGTAATATTGCACAGCAAACAGCTGCTCAAATTATTTTTGGTGGACTTCCTGCCAAGGGTACGCTTCCAGTAAGTATTGGCTCATTTTTTTCTGCAGGTCATGGGGTATTAACTAAAGGTATCAATCGACTTTCATACGGTTTTCCTGAATCAGTTGACATGAGTTCATTAAGTTTATCTAAAATTGACTCTGTTGCTAATTATGCTATTAATGAAAAAATGACTCCAGGAATTCAGATATTAGTTGCTCGAAAAGGTAAAGTGGTTTACGAGAAAAATTTTGGTTACCATACTTATAGCAAAACGAACAAAGTTAAATTTGAGGATTTATATGACGTCGCTTCACTCACTAAAATTTTAGCCACACTTCCTTTACTAATAGAACTAGTAGATAAAGGAGTAATAAAATTAAAATCCACTTTAGGGGAGTTATTACCTGCCTATAAAGAAAGCAATAAAGAATCCATAACAGTTCAGGAAATGTTATCTCATTTTGCCCAGTTAAAGCCATGGATTCCTTTTTACGCATCTACAATTGATTCGATAACCAAAAAGCCAAATCAAAAGTTTTATAGAACCAAATATTCTGAGGAATTCTCTATTCAAGTTAATGACAACTTGTATCTGAGAAGAGATTTTAAGGACAGTATTCAATCTAAAATAATAAAATCAAAGCTGTTAGATAAAAAAAGATATCGTTACAGCGATTTACCCTTTTATATCTTAAAGTCAGTTATAGAAAATCAATATAATCAACCCCTTGATGAACTGATTCAACAACATTTTTATAATCCTTTAGGCGCTAATATGTCAACTTACAATCCTTTAGATAAATTCCAGAAAAAATATATCATTCCAACAGAAATTGATAATTACTACAGGAATGATAAAGTTCAAGGCTATGTTCATGATATGGGAGCCGCAATGCAAGGGGGTATAGGCGGACATGCAGGACTGTTCAGCAATTCAAATGATGTTGCTAAGATGATGCAATTATTTATTCAACAGGGAAATTATGGAGACAAACGCTATTTCTCTTCCAAAACATTCAATAGATTTAATTTTTGTCACTATTGTGAACAAAATAACCGCCGTGGTATTGGGTTTGATAAACCTCAGTTGGGGAATAAAGGTCCAACGTGTGGCTGTTTGTCAATGGAAAGTTTTGGGCATTCTGGGTTTACAGGAACTTATGCTTGGGCGGATCCTGATAAAGAAATAGTTTATGTATTTTTAGCTAATAGGACATTTCCAAAGTCGGATTCGAATAGACTTTTAAAAGAAAACATTAGAACTGAAATACAACGTCTAATCTACAAATCAATTGTTGAATAAAATGAAAATTGGAATAGTATGTTACCCAACCTTCGGAGGTAGTGGAGTTCTGGCTACAGAATTAGGACTAGAGTTATCCCGAAAGGGACATCAAGTCCATTTTATTACCTATACACAACCTGTAAGGCTAGAGTTATTAAATTCCAATGTTCATTTTCATGAAGTAAATGTACCTAACTACCCTCTTTTTCATTACCAACCATATGAATTAGCCTTGTCGAGTAAATTAGTAGATATGGTTAAAGCACATAAGATTGACATCCTGCATGTTCATTATGCCATCCCACATGCCTACGCAGCCTATATGGCTAAGAAGATGCTCCATGAAGAAGGAATTAAAATACCAATTGTAACGACCTTGCACGGAACCGATATTACATTAGTAGGAAGTCACCCATTTTATAAAACAGCAGTCACGTTTAGTATCAATAAATCTGATGCTGTGACCTCAGTTTCCCAAAGCCTTAAAGAAGATACTCAGCGATTATTTAATATTCAAAAAGAAATAAAAGTAATTCCAAATTTCATTGATATAGATAAATATAAGAATAATTTTAAGCATTGCGAACGTGATTTATTAGCTTTTCCAAATGAAAGAGTAATTACTCATGTTAGTAATTTTAGACCAGTAAAGCGGATTTCCGATGTGATTGAAGTTTTCTATAGAGTTCAAAAAGAAGTACCGTCAAAGTTAATGATGGTAGGGGAGGGTCCCGAACGTAAGAAAGCTGAGCAGTTATGTAAAACTTATGGAATTCAAGATAAAGTTGTGTTTTTAGGAAATAGTAGCGAAGTAAATAAAATCTTATGTTACAGTGATTTATTTCTCCTTCCATCAAAAACAGAAAGTTTTGGTTTGGCTGCTCTGGAGGCTATGGCTTCAGCAGTACCGGTCATTTCAAGTAACTCTGGAGGGATTCCAGAAGTTAATATTGAAGGAGTTTCCGGGTTTTTAAGTCCAGTTGGTCATTTAGATGATATGGCACACAACGCTGTAAAAATAATAAAAGATCAGGCTGTTCTAAATAAATTTAAAAAGGCGGCTCAAGAAGTATCAACTAAATTTGATATACATAAAATAGTTCCTTTTTATGAAGCTATTTATGAAGAAACACTTCAGAATAGCATATCAATTTAATTTGTTTTATAATTGGTACTTAGTTGGCTCTAATTTTTATTTTTATAATAATACGGTTACTTTTACATTAAAAATCTTAAGAAATAGTATATGGCGGGAAATGCATTTGGTTCTATTTTTAAACTTACTACATTTGGAGAATCTCACGGGATAGCTATTGGCGGTGTCATTGATGGCTGTCCAGCGGGAATTAAAGTTGATTTTGATGCAATCCAGTTTGAGATGAATCGTCGTAAACCAGGGCAGTCTACAATTGTAACACAACGCAAAGAGCCCGATACTGTCAAGTTTTTATCTGGAATTTTTGAAGAGACTACCACTGGAACACCAATTGGATTTGTCATTGAAAATTCTAATCAAAAATCAAAGGACTATACACACATAAAGGAAGTTTTTCGTCCTAGCCATGCCGACTATACATATTCTGAAAAATATGGACAACGCGATTATCGTGGTGGTGGGCGTAGCTCTGCACGTGAAACAGCATGTCGCGTAGTTGCAGGGGCTTTAGCGAAACAATTTCTTAAAACAATTGAAATAAACGCTTACACATCTGCAGTTGGGGAAATAGTACTTAATAAATCATATAAGGAGTTAAATTTAGCCAATGCTGAAACAAATGATGTTCGTTGTCCAGACTCAGAAGTGGCTGCACAAATGATATCTAAAATTAAAGCTATTCGAAAAGATGGTGATACAATAGGAGGCATCATTTCTTGTGTTATTAAAAATGTTCCTGTTGGATTAGGGGAGCCCGTTTTTGACCGTTTACATGCCCAATTAGGAAAAGCAATGCTATCAATTAACGCTGTTAAAGGGTTTCAATATGGAAGTGGGTTTAAGGGAACTCAATTAAAAGGGAGTCAACACAACGATTTATTTAATACGAATGGCTCCACAAAAACAAATTTATCTGGTGGTATTCAAGGAGGAATTAGTAATGGGATGGATATCTATTTTGATGTAGCTTTTAAGCCAGTTGCTACGATTATGAAAGCCCAAGTCACTATTGATAAAGAAGGTAATAAAATTGAAATGCACGGGAAGGGACGCCACGATCCGTGTGTAGTGCCAAGAGCTGTTCCTATAGTGGAGGCCATGACAGCCTTAGTTATTGCCGATTTCGTTCTCTTAAACAGGTTAAGTAAAGCTTAAAAATAAATAAACACATATTTTTATGAAATCAATCGCCCTTCACTGGAAAATATTAATAGGTATGCTGTTAGGTGTGACTTTTGGTTTTATCATGCTTGAAGTCCAAGGTGGTACCGGTTTTGTAGCGAATTGGATTAAACCGTTAGGAACCATCTTTGTAAAATTATTAAAATTAATCGCTGTCCCTTTGATTTTAGCCTCCTTGATTAAAGGCATTTCAGATTTAAAAGATATTTCAAAATTTGCTTCCATTGGTCTTAAAACGATTATTATTTATGTGATTACCACAGTTATTGCCATAAGTATAGGATTAATATTGGTAAATACGTTTAACCCTGGAGATGGAGTGTCTCAAGAAACGATTTTGAAATTAACTCAAACCTATGCAGGGAATAGCGGGGTGCAAGGAAAAATTGCTGAGGCCAGTCGCCAGCAAGACGGACGTCCTCTAGATTTCCTAGTTGATATGGTTCCTGACAATGCTTTCTCTTCTTTAAGCAATAATAAACTCATGCTTCAAGTAATCTTTTTAGCAATGTTTTTAGGTATTTCTTTACTGTTAGTTGGCGAAAAGAGTGCCAAACCTCTAAAAAACTTTTTTGATTCATTGAATGATGTGGTGCTAAAGATGGTTGACCTAATCATGCTGTCAGCACCCTTCGCTGTATTTGCGCTACTAGCTAATGTAGTTGTATCATCAGGTGACCCTGAGCTATTGTATGCTCTTTTATTTTACTCTGGGGTAGTGGCTGGTGGATTGCTATTAATGGTTTGTTTTTATCTAATTCTTATCACTGTCATTTCCAAAAGAAATCCATTATGGTTTTTAAAAGAAATTAGTCCTGCTCAATTATTGGCATTTTCAACTAGTAGTAGTGCTGCAACTTTGCCAGTCACTATGGAGCGCGTGGAAGAGCACTTAGGAGTTGATAAAGAAGTCTCTAGTTTTGTTTTACCTGTAGGAGCAACTATTAATATGGACGGTACCAGCTTATACCAAGCTGTGGCTGCCGTTTTTATAGCTCAGGCTTTAGATTTTGACCTGACCTTCACCGATCAACTAATGATAGTACTTACGGCTCTTTTAGCTTCTATAGGAAGTGCTGCAGTACCTGGAGCAGGTATGGTTATGTTAGTGATCGTTCTCGAGTCGGTAGGGTTTCCTTCGGATAAATTAGCCATTGGTCTGGCCCTTATTTTTGCTGTAGATCGTCCTTTGGATATGTGTCGTACCATGGTAAATGTTACAGGGGATGCCACCGTTTCCATGATTGTTGCAAAACTAGAAGGGAAACTTGACACTCCAAGATCAAAACAATGGGATGATAATTTAGATGAGGTTAAATAAAGAAAATGGGCTTTGGAAAGATAACTAAAAAGATTCAACACTTGAATTAGCCATTTTAAAGTAAAAACAGCTTAATCTAAAAATCGATCTTTTAAATCATCTGTAGGAACCATACATTGGTCTTCTTTGCCAAACCATTCATAGCGATTGTTCGCCACTAAACGATACATGGCATCGCGTACAAAACGAGGAATAATATACCCAATTAAAAATAAGTTAAACCCACCCCCTAAGGCTTTACAAATGTTCAATACTGCGTTGCTTCTATCGTAGAATTGACCTTCCTTGTAAAGCAAAATAGTATCAAGATTTTTGTGGTTTATTAGTTTATTAGGTACAAAAGATATTGCAAAATTACTCTGTAGTGAGGCAAATTTAAACTTCTTTTTTACATCATTTTTTATAAGTCTATTTATGCTTTTATTACAGAGGTTGCAAACGCCGTCAAAGAAGATGATGTTATCCATTATTTTTTAGTTTTTACGTACTCCAGTCGGTCCACCCTTACTGTAGTTGTGAATAGTCCATAATTGACAATAGCTTTGTTTTTCTCGAGTTTATCTAAGGTTCCAACGGCTCGTCCGTCTTCCAATCGTACCGAGTCTCCAATAACAAGAATGCGTTTTGGTTTTTGGGGTATAAGTGCTGCTATTTCTTTTTGCTTCTTCTTTTGTTTGCGAATAACATCAACTTTTTGGTCTACTTCTTTTTTGAGTTCTCTTTCTTCAGCTTTTAGAATTCTTTTTTGCTTTAGGGAGACTTTTTGACGTTTTGAATTTTCAACTTGAACTAGTTTAAAAAGCTCGTTCATTAATTCGCGTTTTCGATTGTTTTCTAAATAGCTTTCCCCTAAGTCATTAATTTTTTGTCCTAGGTAAATTAAGCGTTGATTACTGTCAAAAAGCTCCTGATAGCTTTGTAGTTTTTTTTTAGCCTTAGCATTAGTCGTTTCTAGTTTATCTGCTTCAATACTCTTTTTAATCTCATTTTGCTTCAGAGCACGTTCTGTCTTTTCAAGCTTGGAACGTTCTTTTTGAAGCTTTGCAATGGTTTTGTCAAATCTAATTTTACCACGTTCAATTTTCTTTTTTGATCGATTAATTAAACTAAAAGGAATACCATTTTTTTGTGCAACTTCAAATGTGAAAGAGCTTCCTGCTTGTCCAATGACTAATTTATATAATGGTAGTAAGGTTTTTTCATCAAATAACATATTCGCATTTTGAATATGCGGGAGTTCATTGGCGAGTAATTTTAAATTACTGTAATGTGTTGTGATAATTCCAAAAGCTTCACGTTCATAAAAGACTTCAAGAAACGTTTCAGCTAAAGCACCCCCTAATTCAGGGTCACTTCCTGTTCCAAATTCGTCAATTAAAAATAGCGTATTCTTGTTACATTTCTTCAAAAAATGATTCATTTGCTTTAGACGATAGCTATAGGTACTTAAGTGATTTTCAATGGACTGATTATCACCAATATCACTTATTATGGAGTCAAATAAACAGAGTTTTGAACGTTCATGAACAGGGATAAGCATTCCTGATTGCACCATCAATTGTAGCAGTCCTACAGTTTTAAGTGTAATACTTTTGCCGCCAGCATTTGGTCCTGATATTACTATGATCCGACTTTCTGTTGTCATGGTAATAGTTTGAGCAAAAGTGGTGATACCTTCACTTTTATTGGAAACTAGCAAAAGTGGATGGTAAGCATTTACCAGGTCAATTTCTTGATGATCAGTAATCTCCGGAGAAATAGCATCTATAGATTTTGCATATTTTGCTTTGGCATAGATAATATCTAGTTTTGTCAAAAACAATTGATAGGATTCTAAAATCGGTGAGAAGCCACTAACAAAGCTAGTGAGCTCGAGCAAAATTCGTTTTATCTCTTCTGTTTCTTCAAATTCTAAATTATTGAGATCACGTTGGTGTTGCTGTGTTGTGTCTGGTTCAACATAAACAATACTACCAGTTTTACTGGCTCCCATGATACTGCCCTTAACTTTACGCCTGTACATGGCTTTAACAGCTAAAACACGACGATTTTCCATAACAGTCTCGCGAATATCATCCAAATAGTCTGCACTGTTATACATACTTAGAGCTGAGTTGAAACTAGTATTAACTTTTGTTCTTACCGCTTGAATTGATTTTCGCAGATTATAGAGTGTGTCTGAAGCATCATTTCTAATTTCACCATATTTATCAATGACACTATTGATAGATTCAGAAATACTTGTGTTAGTTTCTATTTGTGAAGAATGTCCGTTTAGCAATGGATAGTATTCATGAAATTTCTTAAAGAATTTTAAGAGAATATTTGTGGTTGTACAAATGCTCACAATTTTTCGAAATCCGTCAATTTCTAAATAATTGTCTTCTATTTTAATTAATTTAAGTTCTTTTGTAATCGAATCAAATCCGTGGTTAGGGATCCGATTCTCATTTTCAAATGACGCTAAAAATTCGTTAGTAAGTTGAAGGGCTTCAATTACATTGGTTCTTTTTGAGAAAGGAATTGTTTCGAGAATCGCTGTTTTCCCTAGTGATGTTACGTTATAAGAAGCAACCTGTGTAATAACAGATTCAAATTCTAAATCTTGTAAAGTTTTCTTAGAAATATTAATCATTGCGTTCAAACATTACCTTCTACAAATGTAAGTATTAATGTTTAAAATATATAGTTTAAATTTGAGGTTTAAGATCTATATAAAAGTGATTTATAATCATATGTTACAATTACAAGGAACTTGGCGTTCTCATCTAAAATCGGAATTTGATAAGCCCTATTTTAGAGCATTAAGTAAATTTGTTCATTCGCAGTATTCTGAACAAATCTGTTACCCTCCGATTGATCAACTTTTTAATGCGTTTAATAGCTGCTCATTTGAAGCTGTTAGAGTTGTGATTATTGGTCAAGACCCATATCATGGAAAAGGGCAAGCCAACGGTTTGTGTTTTTCTGTAAATAAAGGAATGGCTTATCCACCGTCATTGAGAAATATTTTTAAGGAATTAGAATTAGATATGAAGCTTTCTCCTCCACTGAGTGGTGATTTAACCGAATGGGCTCATCAAGGAGTTTTTCTTCTAAATTCCACCCTAAGCGTACGTTCAAATCAAGCCGGTAGTCATCAAAAACAAGGATGGGAAAATTTTACAGATCAAGTTATTATTACTTTATCGGAACAGAAAACAGATCTTATTTTTCTTTTATGGGGTAGCATAGCAAAAAATAAAAAAAAATTGATAGATATGAGTAAGCACGTTATTTTAGAGAGTGGTCATCCATCTCCTTTGAGTGCAAATCGTGGATATTGGTTTGGAAATAATCATTTCAGTAAAACGAATGCATTGTTGTCGATAAAAGGAAAGTCTGAAATAAAGTGGGGGTCGTTTTAAAGTTTGCATACCAATTGATCATAAGTCCATTTTTCAGAAATAATATTTAGCTGAAGTAGCTGGTTTTGAATATCTTCTATTGTTGTTGGGTTTATATTTTTTTGTGACCATTCCGTTAGCTTTAACCATTCTATTACATCTTCATTTTTTTGTTGGTATCGTTCTGAAATAATACGATCTATTTTTGGAATTTCTTTAAAACTTGTTGTGATTGTGTTAATTGTTTTTAGAATACTTTTAAGCGTTTGTTTCTCACTATTAATAAACTCATCACGCACTGCAATTACAAAACAGGGCCAAGGGGTTGGACAGTCACCTAAGCGTCTAAATATTTTTTGATCTACCAAGGGTTTAGTCGTAAATTTCTCCCACATAAAGTAGTCAGTTTTTTTGTTACTTAAAGATTCAACAGCGCCATTAAGGTCTTTAACTACTTCAAATTCTAAATTGGAAGCCGTATTCCATTTATGTTTCATTGCATTAACATAGGCCATTAGATGGGATCCAGACCCATATCTACTGATTGCAACTCGTTTTCCTTTGAGACTATTAAGGTCTTTAAATTGAGAGTCTTGAGCGACATGGATACCCCATATTAGAGGAGATTCTACAAAAACCTGAACAATTTTACAAGGGCTTCCTTCAGTAATATCTTTAATAACTCCTTCTGTAAGAATCACTGCCATATCAATCACATTCTCGCGGAGTGCTTTATTCATTTGACCAGTACCACCAGAATAATCATTCCAACAAATCTCAATATTTTGTTTTTTAAAGTGACCTTGTTTTAATGCTAAGTACCATGCGTAATTAAAGTGCTCTGGAACGCCACCAATTCTTACTTTTTTCATTCAAGAAATAAGTTTATTTAAAGTATACTTTATTAATTTATCAATAGTTTTTTGAGGATTTTTGCTAAATGTACCAGTAGCTCTATTGGCCAAAATAGCATTCATAGAACACGCCTCATGGCCCAATAATTTAGATAATCCGTAGATGGCGGAGGTTTCCATTTCAAAATTAGTCACTTTTAGTCCATTGTAATCAAAACTATCCATTTTATGATTTAGACTCTCATCTTGCAGTTTTAAGCGCAATACCCTGCCCTGAGGGCCGTAAAATCCCCCGCAAGTGGCTGTCATTCCTTTCAAGGTTAGATTGCTACTGAGAATGGTTTCTAGTCTTTTTGAATTAGTAACGATTACTGGATACGGTTTTTTTGGGCTCCACTTGGTGTGCTTGATAAAGGCTTTTTCAATTTTGTCATTTTTTATGTTTTCGATATTGTAGGACTGAAGCATTCCATTGATATCCATTCCATAAGTGCTTAACACAAAACTGTCAATAGCTATATTTGGTTGTAAGGCTCCAGAAGTACCAATGCGAACAATAGATAAAATTGTTTTATTAGTTTTTATTTCTCTAGTTTTGAAATCAATATTTACCAAAGCATCTAATTCATTAAGAACAATGTCTATATTGTCAGATCCAATTCCTGTTGAAATTACTGATAGTCGTTTTCCTTTATAGATTCCTGTTTGTGTTTTGAATTCTCGATTTTGACTTTCAAATTCAATGCATTCAAAATGTTTTGTGACTTCCCCAACTCGGTTTTGATCTCCTACAAAAATTATATTATTAGAAATATCTAAAGGTTTGAGACCAAGGTGGTAAATACTACCATCGGAGTTAAGTATAAGTTCGGAATTCTTTAAAGACATTTTATTCGATTTATTTTAACCCCCAACTCGTTTTATTTTAAAGCCAATTTCTTTTAAGTAGTTCATGATTTTATCACGGAAATCTCCTTGTATTATAATCGTATCATTTTTAAAACTACCTCCAGCACTAAATTTTTTTTTTAGGTCCTTAGCTAATGATTTAAAATCGTCATCATCTCCTGTGTAACCCTCAATGATAGTGATTGGTTTTCCTTTCCGTTTTTCATATTTACAAATAATGGGAGCGTCTTGCATCCAAATAGAAGTTGATTTTTCTTCGCTTAGAGGAATAGTATTTTTAGCATGGTCAGGAAATAGGTTTTTTAGTTGATCTTTTAAGTCCATTACTTTTTGCTTAGTCCAAGTTCTTTGATTCGTTGGTTTAAATAGTCACCGGCTGTAATATCTTCAAATTTTTTTGGGTTTTTAGCATTTATGCAGTTATTCAATACATTTAAATTCATGGAGCTAATGGGGTGCATGAAAAATGGTATTGAATAACGAGATGTTCCCCATTTTTCTGGCGGGGGGTTAACCACACGATGTATAGTCGATTTTAATTTATTATTTGTGTGTCGGGAAAGCATATCCCCAACATTAATCATAAGTTCATCAGGTTGTGCTATAGCGTCAATCCATTTACCTTCATGGTTTTGTACTTGTAAACCTTTTCCTTGAGCCCCCATTAGCAAGGTGATTAAATTAATATCTCCATGTGCAGCAGCTCTTTCAGCATTTTTTGGTGCTTCTTTAATAGGTGGATAATGAATGGGTCTAAGAATACTATTTCCATTAAAAATATAGTTGTCAAAATAATACTCATCCAAGCCAAGATAAAGAGCTAATGCTCTCAAAACATATTTAGCTGTTTTTTCAAGCATTTGATACGTCTGTTTTCCGACCTTATTAAATTTAGGTAGTTCTTGAACTTCAATATTTTTATGATACTCTTTTTCCAATTCTGGATTATTATGGACGAACTGTCCAAAATGCCAATATTCTTTTAAATCTCCTTCTTTTTTACCCTTAGCACTTTCTTTTCCAAAAGAAACATAACCCCGTTGACCTCCAATTCCAGGAACTTCATAGTTTTGTTTTTGTTCTATTGTTAAGTCAAAAAACTTTTTCACTTCTGAATATAGAGAATCCATCAGAGAATCATCTAAAAAATGACCTTTCAGAGCTACAAAACCAATAGTTTCATAAGCCTGGCCAAGTTGATTAACAAACTTTTGTTTGTCATGTGGGTTCTCTGACAAAAAATCTAAAAGATTAACACTTGGGATTTTATTCATAGTTTTTTATTAATTATGATACAAACAAAGATAACAAATCAAAAAGATTTATAAATGACATTTTTTGAAGTTAAACTTTTCTAACTATTATTTTTCCTATTTTTGAATCACAAATTAAAGACATTTGAAAGACATTTTCCAATACGACCACAAGGAGGTTAATCGAGATACTAGAAAATCATTATATTTTAATATGGTTAAATCTAGGCTTATTGAGCAAAAAATGCTGATTTTACTTCGACAAGGTAAAATTTCCAAATGGTTTTCAGGAATTGGTCAAGAAGCTATTTCTGTAGGGGTCACTTTGGCTTTAAAAGCTGATGAATATATTTTACCTATGCACCGTAATTTAGGTGTTTTTACCACACGAATGGTTCCGTTGTACCGAATGTTTTCTCAGTGGCAAGGGAAGGCAAATGGTTTTACCAAGGGGCGAGATCGCTCCTTTCACTTTGGAACACAAGATTACAAAATAATAGGAATGATCTCCCACCTAGGCCCTCAGTTGGGGGTTGCTGACGGCATCGCTCTTTCTCATATTTTAAAAAATGAATCAAAAGTTACAGCGGTTTTTTCTGGTGATGGAGGAACAAGTGAGGGTGATTTTCACGAAGCACTTAATGTTGCTTCCGTTTGGAATTTGCCTGTCTTATTTTGTATTGAAAATAATGGATACGGGCTATCAACTCCAACCAGTGAACAATATAACTGCGAATCACTAGCTGATCGTGGTATTGGTTATGGCATGGAATCACATGTGATTGAAGGAAATAATGTTTTGGAGGTTTTCAGTAAAGTAGATGTCATTGCTAAAAGTGTTCGTCAGAATCCTCGTCCGGTTTTAATTGAGTTTAAAACTTTTAGAATGCGTGGCCACGAAGAGGCCAGTGGCACGAAATACGTCCCCCATGAGCTATTAGAACTTTGGGAGAAAAAAGATCCACTATCTAACTTTGAAAATCATCTTTTAGAATCTAAAGATATTTCTTTTAATGAGATAGAAAAATTTAAAATATCATTTACAAACGATATTAAAGAAGGTTTACAACTTGCTTTTGATGAGCCCGTTATTATCCCAGATTTAGAAACTGAATTATCTGATGTTTATAAATATTTTGATTATGTAGTATCATCGGTTAAACCTATTTCCAAAAAAGAAAATATACGACTTATTGATGCGATTTCTGAAGGTTTGAGGCAGTCCATGGAATGCCACTCTGACTTAGTTATTATGGGGCAAGATATTGCAGAATACGGAGGTGTTTTTAAGATTACTGAAAATTTTGTAGAGCAATTTGGAAAAGAACGTGTTAGGAACACTCCAATATGTGAATCTGCGATTGTTGAGGTAGCTATGGGCTTGTCTATAGCAGGAGTTAAATCTGTCGTTGAGATGCAGTTTGCTGATTTTGTGTCATCGGGATTCAATCCGGTTGTAAATTATCTAGCAAAATCTCATTACCGTTGGGGTCAAGCAGCAGATGTTGTTATTCGTATGCCTTGTGGTGCTGGTGTAGCTGCAGGCCCTTTTCACTCACAAACAAATGAAGCATGGTTTACAAAAACCCCAGGACTGAAAGTAGTATATCCAGCTTTTCCTTACGATGCAAAGGGATTATTAGCGACTGCAATCAACGACCCAAATCCCGTTCTGTTTTTTGAACACAAAGCGTTGTATAGAAGTATTAGGCAGGACGTTCCTGTAGATTATTTTACTCTTCCATTAGGAGTCGCTTCTCAAATTAAAGAAGGAACGGACGTAACTATTATCTGCTATGGGGCGGCGGTTCATTGGGCACTCGAAACTTTAGAAAAAAACCCACATATTTCAGCAGACTTAATTGATTTGAGATGCTTACAGCCTCTTGACTATAAGTCAGTAATGGAATCTGTTAAAAGGACTAATAAAGCGATTATCTTACAAGAGGATTCTTTATTTGGCAGTATTGCTTCAGACATCTCGTCCTATTTAATGGAACAGGCCTTTGAGTTTTTGGATGCGCCTGTAAAAAGAGTTGCAAGTATAGAAACTCCGATTCCATTTGCAAGTGCGCTAGAACAGCAGTATCTTGCAAAGCGAACTTTTGAACAAGAATTAAAAAATATTTTAGATTATTAAATGGAATACTTAAATTTATTTTTTGATGCCTTTTTGGGTACATTAGATTGGACTTGGAGGTCTATTTGCTTTGATGTTCCTTGGTCAGGTAATTATTTCTGGGGCCTTATTGTTATTTCATTAATAGTTTGGGGTCTCGAATTACTATTCCCATGGCGCAAACAACAAGCTATTTTAAGAAAAGACTTTTTTCTTGATTGTTTTTATATGTTTTTTAATTTTTTCATTTTTAGTATTTTTATAAGTGGCTTTTACAAAATTATTTCTAAAGTAGCTGTTGATGTGTTTCAGATTTCAGCAAATTCAATCGCCATTATAAATTTATCAAGTTTATCGCCTTTAGTGCAGTTACTACTGTTTTTTGTTGTGCTTGATTTTGTGCAATGGATAACTCACATATTTATGCATCGTTTTTCATTTTTATGGAAATTTCATAAAGTCCATCACTCTGTAAAAGAAATGGGTTTTGCAGCACATCTACGTTACCATTGGATGGAAAATATCGTTTACAAACCTTTTAAAGTAATCGCATTGATGCTTATGGGTGGCTTTCAGCCTGAGCAAGCATTTGTAGTTCACTTTATTGCCATCTCAATAGGGCATCTCAATCACTCAAATATTAAACTAGATTACGGTCCTTTTAAATATCTTTTTAATAATCCAGTCATGCATTTATATCACCACGCTAAGGAACTTCCAAGTGGTTTTGAAGTGGGAGCTAACTTTGCTATTAGTTTAAGTATGTGGGATTATATTTTTAAGACTAATTATGTGCCGACTCCTAACAAAAATATTGCACTCGGCTTCAAGGGTGACCAGCAAATTCCTACTGGCTTTTTTGCTCAGTTATTTTACGGATTTAAAAAGGGAGATTAGCTTATTTAGCCTTTTTAGACTTTATGAAGTCGGTAATTAGATAGCTAATAAGCTTTCCTGTTTGTTCATTAACTTTCTCGCTATTAACAATTGCAGCTTCGCAAATATGAAAATATAAGGCATTTTCATTGCTTCCAAAGAAGTGCATAAATTCTCGCGTTTGATTCACCGAAAAACCACTTGGTGTTTGAGCACTACTTGGAATGTTCTCAATTGCATCACAATCGATTTCGATCCCAAATTTTGATTCTGACAAAAATTTCATTGCAATTTTAGAAGCTTTTTTTAAACTTATTTTTTTTCGCACTATTAAATCTTCGAATGTTTGAAACTTGATTTTTGATTTAGATGTGTTTATGTATTTGAACATTTTCTTTGAGATGTAATTTTCATGTAATCCAAATACAAAATACCGATCGAGAAACCCTTCTTCAATTGCATAGCTAAATCCATTTCCACTGTGGCGTCCTTCTTGGATTCTTAAGTCAGTATGTGCATCAAAATTTATAGTATTAATTTTAGTTTTTAATGCCAATGCACACCCTTTAATAACTCCGTAAGCGTTATTGTGTCCACCACCTACTATGATTGGGGTTTTGCCAGCTTTCACAATTGAATACACTAATTGATTGACACTTTGATCAATTTTTTCTACTTGTTTACGATAGGTTTTTAATAACTTTTCTTGATCTGTTGAATTATGACTAATATACAAGTTAGAAAAGTCTAAGTGTCCTAATATTAGAATATTGGAGCCATTTAAGAACTCATTGCTCTGAATATTTAATAAATTCTTTAAGACTATATCCCATGTTTCTTTAGCACCAGGACATCCTTTATTGGCTCGGATGCCAATATCTTCTTTAATTCCAAAAAGAACAAATTCTATTAGTGGATCGTTGATTTTATTTAGTAAATCAGCTGAGTTACTAAGATGATTTATAGCCTGATGTAACTTTTTTTCTCCAATTCTTAATTCAGCTATTTTATTTAAATCTTCATTAGAAATAATTTTCAAGTTATCCATGTATTTATTTTGTATTGAAGATAGTTTAGTGAATTATCTTACCGTTAATCATAACTTTGTGTACGGGGTTATTTCCAAAATGATAAGGAATCTGACGGTAAGACGATAGTTTTGTAGTTATTATCAAACTTGCTTTTTTACCAACGCAAATACTGCCGTAATCCTTAGAAATATTCATTGCAAATGCGCCATTAATTGTAGCGGCATTAATAGCTTCTTCAGGTGTCATATTCATTTTAATACAAGCAAGACTGATGATGAAATTCATATTTCCACTTGGAGCAGACCCCGGATTAAAGTCACTAGCGAGTGCGAGTGCTAGTCCAGAACTTATAATTTTTCTTGCTGGTGTATATGGGAGGCTTAAAAAAAAGGAGCATCCTGGTAAGGCAACTGGGATAGTTTCAGAGTTTTTTAAGACTGCGATATCTTCTTCGTCCAGGGTTTCTAAATGATCAACAGACAGGGCATTGTGTTTTACTCCCAAATCAACGCCGCCAAATGCATTAAATTGATTAACATGGATTTTTGGTAATAGTCCATACTCGGCAGCTGCCTGCAAAACTTCTGAAGTATCCTTTAGAGAAAAATATCCTTTTTCACAAAACACATCAACAAAATCTGCTAATTGTTCTTGGTGTATTTTTGGTAACATTTGATTTATTATTAAATCAATATACCCCGCTTTATTGCCTTTGTATTTTCTAGGTACTGCATGGGCTCCCAGAAAAGTAGCTTTGATTTCTAAAGAAGAGTCTTCTTTTATTTTTTTAATAACTCTAAGTATTTTTAATTCTGCTTCTGTACTTAGTCCGTATCCTGATTTGATTTCTAAAGCGCCTGTACCTAATTTTACTAGATCGTTAACTCGGTTAATAGATTGTTTATAAAGGTCAATTTCACTAGTATCTTGCAAGATTTTAGCAGAGTTCAGTATTCCACCACCCTTTGCAGCTATATCTTCGTATGACAATCCATTAATTCGGTCTACAAATTCTTGAGATCGATCTCCTGCATAAACGACATGAGAATGGCTATCACACCAGGTTGGTAGTATTATTTTGTCAGTTACGTCAATAACGTTATCAGAAGCTTCAATGACTAAAGAATTCATGGACCCATAACTATGTATCGTATCACCTTTAACTCTCAGGAATGCATTTTTAATATGTGGCAATTCAGACATCGATTTACCCATCACTTTTACCTCCGATTTTTCTCGTGTTTGAAGTAATTCTTTAATATGGATAAACAGTGTATTCATATTATTTTTTTAAGTTCCCAACCATGTCTTCTGGTTTTACCCATGCGTCATAATTTTCGGCAGTCACATATCCAAGATTAATGGCTTCCTCTTTTAGAGTAGTACCATTTTTGTGAGCTGTATTTGCAATTTCAGCAGCTTTATAATAGCCTATTTTTGTATTTAAGGCCGTGATTAACATTAGTGAGTTATTTAGTAATTTTTCTATAACATCATGATTGGGTTCAATTCCAGAAGCGCAGTGTGTTTCAAAGCTAATAGCTGCATCTCCCAGTATTTGTGCAGACTGTAAAAAGTTAGCTGCCATCATAGGTTTAAATACATTTAATTCATAATGGCCTTGAGTTCCACCTATGGTAATAGCAACATCATTACCCATGACTTGTGCACACACCATAGTAATTGCTTCACATTGGGTCGGATTAACTTTTCCAGGCATAATAGAGCTTCCAGGTTCATTAGCTGGAATTGTAATTTCTCCAATTCCGGATCGTGGTCCTGAAGCCATCATACGAATGTCATTTGCGATTTTGTTCAAAGATACAGCCAATTGTTTTAGAGCGCCATGAGTTTCTACAATCGCATCATGGGCAGCTAAAGCTTCAAATTTATTGGGGGCAGTTATAAATGGTAGATCAGTAAATTTTGCGATATATTCGGCTACTAGCTCCGAGTAGCCATTGGGTGTATTTAAACCAGTTCCAACGGCTGTTCCTCCTAAAGCTAGTTCGCTTAAGTGTTCTAATGTGTTATTTAGCGCTTTTAAACCATGATCTAATTGAGAAACATAGCCTGAAAATTCTTGTCCAAGTGTTAAAGGAGTGGCATCCATAAGGTGGGTACGTCCAATTTTTACGACTTTTTCAAATGCTTCAGATTTTTTTTGTAGTGTATCCCTTAATTTTTGAATTCCAGGGATGGTAGTTCTAACAATTGTCTTGTAAGCTGCGATGTGCATCCCAGTAGGGAAGGTATCATTTGAAGATTGTGACTTATTTACGTCGTCATTGGGTTGAATTATTTTTTCACCTTCGCCTAGTACTTTACCATCAAGCTGATGTGCTCGGTTGGCTATGACTTCGTTCACATTCATATTGCTTTGGGTGCCAGATCCTGTTTGCCAAATAACTAAAGGGAACTGATCATTGTGTATTCCGTTTAGAATTTCATCACATACTTGTGCGATTAAATCTCTTTTTTCAGATGAAAGAACCCCAAGTTGACAATTTGTAAATGCAGCTGCCTTTTTTAAGTATGCAAATCCGTAAATAACTTCTATAGGCATTGAGGCTACATTTCCAATTTTGAAATTATTTCTAGAACGCTCCGTTTGAGCACCCCATAATTTATCTGCTGGGACTTTCACCTTACCCATTGTGTCTTTTTCTTCCCTATACTTCATGACATCGAATTTAGATTACAAATTTACAATTTTTTCAATTTAAATCCATAGTGTTACCAAGCTGTTGATAAATGTGAATTTTTATGTTGTAAAACTATTATTCTTGTACTATATTTGCAGAGTAAAACAAAGGATATAATATGTTTGATTTTGATCAGTATTTAGGATTTTTAGCTTTTTTATCAATTTTAACCTTAGGGTTTTGGTTAATGATATTTTTATTAACTTTTGCAATTCCTTATTGGGTCTTTGGATCTGCTATTGAACATTTTAAAGAGAAATTAGCGGCCCGAAAAGCCAAATCAAAGTAAATCAATCGATCATTACTTATATAAAAAACCAAAACATAATTGTTTTGGTTTTTTTTATATGGGAGTGATATTAGTGTATTTATCTTGTTTAGGACGTTTATTGACTTGATTAAAACGGTAGGTAAATGATAAGCTGTAGGAGCGTACTCTCCAGCGGTAATAACCATCGCTGTAAAATGTTGAAGTGGTAGATTCTAAGTTTCTTCGCTCAGTATTCAGTAAATCGTTTATGTTTAAAGTAATAGATGCTTTTTCTTTAAATAGATCTTTACTAAAAGCCATATTAGAGGAAAATACTCCATCTCTTTTGTTTACAGCATCTACTCTTGGGCCTGAATAACCTAAACGTGTTTGCCATTCAATATTTCCAGGAAGATTATATTTATTATTGAGTCTTACAAACCAACCTAAGTTTTCAGAGTTATAACTTAATCCTTTATATTTACCTTTAATCGCAGAACGATATAAGTTAAAATTAGCGTTCATATTCCAATTTTTTGAAGGGCGATGTGTTAGGGTAAACTCAAACCCAAGTCTGTCATCTTCGGCTAAGTTAATAGGTCCTCTTCTGATTACTGGTACACTTTCACCATTTATGACTACATCGTCTCCAGTATCTTCACTAATGTAAGTAAATACATCTGTTGCGTGGTTGTAATAAATTGAAGCATTAATGGTAGCTTGTTCTAATTTATATAAATAACCTAAATCGACTCCGTTTGAGTAACTTGGGCTAATATTTGGATTTCCTTGAAATAAATTTGTTGCACTACTTCTAGATGGAAAAGGATTTAGAAATCGGGATCTTGGTCGACTTATACGGCGGTTATAACCAATAGTTAAGTTTTGGTTTTCTGAAAACTCATATCCTAAATTAATAGTAGGAAATAAACCTACATAGTTAGAGTTAGAGTATTCGTTTGAGCTCAGTTGGCTGATTGTAATGTTTGTTGCTTCCATTCGAAGCCCTAGTAAAAATGAAAATTTATTTTTTACTTTGCTGCCATATTGAGTGTATAGAGCATTTACGTCTTCTTCATATAGCAAAATATTGCTAACGTCGCTATCTAAGGTAAATGAATCATCTTGTGCAAATTCTAAGCTGTAATTTATATTATTGGTGCTAAATCGTCCATTATAACCAGCTTCAAATCTGGTTTTATCGTTGATTGGTAACGTAAAATCAGATTTTATTAAAATCCTTTTTTGATCTTCTATTGTACGTACACGCTCAGCGGCTATTCCGTTATTATAGATTATGGACCCTTCATCTTCAGAATTATTTTCAACCTGAAAGTCAAATGTTAGCCGATGTTCGCTATTTCCGTGAAATTGTTTATCAAAATTAACTGAAAATTGAGTAGTTTGATCGAATTCTTTTTCTGGATCGTAACGTACAGATTCACTAATTACAGCTCCAGTTAGATCAAGTGTTTCAGCACGGTTAAAGCTTTCATTGGTATTATCACTTTTTCTTGCTAAAAATGCAGTAGTTAAAGAACTTGTAGGGGTAATATACCATTCAACTCCAGTATTAACATTAAATCCTTTTCGAATGCGCTCAAATGTTCTGAATTCATTTCGAAAAGTATTTGGTAAATCTTGAATGATGATTCCATCTTGATCAAATTCAGTATTGAAAAACTCAGTTTCAACTCCAGAACTTCCAGGTCTTTCTCTGTAGGAATAACCAGAGTTATTAAAGATATTTATGTCTCCTGTTCGATAATTAATGTTTCCTGACGCACCTAATTGATTTGGGTAACCCGAATTTACGATCATAGCCCCGTTTAGCCCCAGAATTTTACTTCGCCTTAAAATAATATTTAAAACACCTGCGGTTCCCTCTGCCTCATATCGAGCTGAGGGCGAGGTTATAATTTCAACTTTCTCAATAGCATCTGCAGGCAGTTGTCGTAATGCGTCTGTGGAATTTAAACCCGCTAGCCCTGAAGGTTTACCATTTATTAGAATTCGTACATTTTCATTACCCCTGAGAGCTACATTTCCTTCAAGATCCACAGAAACAGACGGGACATTATCTAAAACATCACTTATGCTTCCACCTCTTACAGTTAAATCTTTTCCGACATTGTATATCTTTTTATCTAATTTAATTTCAACTGTTGTTTGTTCTGCTATGATGTCAACAGCATCTAATATTTGCAAATCAGCTTTCATTTTCAGAATTCCAAGGTCTATATCTTGGTTAAGGTTCATCCTTAATTTTGTAATATTTTCAAACAAAAAATACTCTGCATGAAAATCGTAAATCCCTTGGGGGATAGAAACACTAAAATAACCATCAATATCTGTAATTCCCCTCCCTTTCAATATATTTTCAGCGCTGCTAAAAAAAGAGATGGTAGCATACTCAAGTGGTTGATTTGCTTCATAGTCAATTATTTTTCCTGAAATAATTACTGTATTTACGTTTTTTTGTCCCATTACAAAAGTTTGAAATGAAATAAAAAGAACTATAATTTTTATGTTTTTAGACATAAGTGATTAACATAATAACGAAAAAACAAAATTAATTTTTATACAAAATGGTTGTGGTTAATGTTTTGTTAAATAAATAAGCTCTTTATACGCTCATTTGGGCGTCCAATAACTCCTTTATTTCCTCTAACAACAATAGGCCTTTCAATCAACTTTGGATGTGTTGCCATTGCTTTAATAAGTTCATTATCTGACAACTGTTTTCCTTTGTAATCAGATTTCCAAATTGCTTCATTTTTACGAATTAAATTTTCAGGGTTAATTTTAAGAACAGTGATTAGTTTTGTTAGCTCATTGATGTCTAAAGGATTTGATATGTAATCAATAATTTCAAATTCTTTTACTAATTCTTTCAGTGTCTGTAATCCTTCACGAGATTTTCGGCAACGATTGTTATGGTAAATTTTTATCATAGTGAATTGTTAGGTTTTTCTTTCTGCCCAGTAGCCATCAGGAATGCTTTTAAAAATGGTGTAATGTCTCCGTTCATCACATTATCTACATTCCCAGTTTCTTCAGAAGTTCGGACATCTTTTACAAGTTTATAAGGATGCATTACATAGTTTCTAATTTGACTTCCCCATTCAATCTTCATTTTTCCAGCTTCAATATCTTCTCTTTGAGCAAGTTGTTTTTTAAGTTCAATTTCGTAAAGCTGAGATTTCAGCATTTGCATTGCTCTTGAGCGATTATCATGTTGTGAGCGTGTTTCAGAGCAAGAAATCTGAATACCTGAGGGCTTATGGTTTAACTGTACTTTAGTTTCTACCTTATTTACATTTTGTCCGCCGGCTCCGCTTGAACGTGCTGTTGTAATTTCAATATCAGCCGGATTTATTTCAATTTCAATTGTGTCGTCTACCAGTGGGTAAACATAAACAGAAGCAAAACTAGTGTGCCGCTTGGCATTGCTGTCAAAAGGAGAAATTCGTACCAGTCTGTGAACACCATTCTCACCTTTTAACCAGCCAAAAGAGAAGTCACCTTCAATTTGAAGTGTTACTGTTTTTATCCCAGCAACATCACCGTTTTGTAGATTTAACTCTTTTACTTTAAAGTTGTTTTTTTCGGCATACATCACATACATTCGCATAAGCATATAGGCCCAATCACAACTTTCTGTACCACCAGCACCAGCTGTGATTTGAAGCACTGCACTTAAAGAATCACCTTCTTCAGAAAGCATATTCCTAAATTCAATGTCTTCTAAAAAAACAGAGGCGAGATTAAATTGTTTTTCGACTTCTAGAGCTGAAGATTCTCCATCTTTAAAAAAATCAAATAAAATCTCAAGATCTTCAATGTAGGTTTGTACTTTTTCAAAATCATTAACCCATTTCTTATTGACACGCAAAGATTTCATGACCAGTTCGGCTGCTTTTGAGTCATTCCAAAAATTTGGAGAAAAAGTTTTTTCTTCTTCATTTTGAATTTCGATTCGTTTGGCATCTAAGTCAAAGATACCTCCTTAACGCACCAAGGCGTTCAAGAAGATCTTTTATATGATCTTGTGTTATCATTTTTTTTTTTAGTATTACAAAAATAGAATTTATAGCATAGAATTAAAATAATATGTAGTTTTATATCCAAAATAAATTACATGCAAATAGATTTAAGAAGTGATACTGTTACAAAACCTTCAAAAGGGATGATGGAAGCGATGATGACAGCTAAACTCGGAGACGATGTATATGCAGAAGATCCTTCAGTAAATGACTTAGAAGTACGTGTTGCTAGTATGTTTGGTAAACCAAAGGCTCTTTTTTTTCCATCTGGAACCATGGCCAACCAAACTGCTATAAAACTTCATACACAGCCAGGAGAACAACTAATATGTGATGTATATTCTCATGTTTATAATTATGAAGGAGGCGGAGTTTCTTTTAACAGTGGAGTATCGTGCAAGCTTGTAGATGGACATCGCGGAATGATGACTGCTACACAAGTAGAAGCTGCGATTAACCCCCCTGAATTTTACCACAGTCCACTTACATCATTAGTGTCCTTAGAAAATACTACAAATAAAGGGGGAGGCGCTTGCTGGGATTTTCAAGAAATTTTAAAAGTTAGGTCAGTTTGTGATTTATATAAGCTAGGGCTTCATTTAGATGGGGCACGTCTTTGGAATGCTCTGATTTCAAAATCTGAGAAGCCTCACCAATACGGCGATATATTTGATACTATTTCTGTTTGTTTTAGCAAAGGCTTGGGCGCCCCTGTTGGCTCTGTTTTGGTTGGTAATGAAAACCTGATGAATAAAGCTTTAAGAATACGAAAAATGCTTGGAGGGGGTATGAGACAGACTGGGTTGCTTGCAGCAGCAGCATCCTATGCTTTGGATCACCAATACGATCGCCTCAAAGAGGACCATCAAAAAGCAAAAGAGATTGCAGAGGTTCTTGTTCAATCGGATGCAGTTTCAAGAGTTGAACCAGTAGAAACAAACATTGTAATATTTGAATTGAGTGCAAATAAATCTCAAGATTTGTTTTTAAATACTTTAAAGTATCATAATATTCTTCTAAGCCATATGGGTGGCGGCAAACTTAGAATGGTTACGCACTTGGACTATACAGATGCTATGCATACAAACCTTTTAGAAATTTTAAGTAAAGCATAATTGTTTTATGTAAATTTGATATCTTAAATCTAGTAATTTATAGCCTTATGAAATTTAAATTACTTCCTATAATTTTAATAAGTTCACTTTTTTCTTGTGATACTAAGACTCAAAAACCAATGCCTGAATTACCAAAAGCACCACTTGCAAATCAAATACCCAAGAAATTAACAATCCATGACGATGTTAGGGTTGATGAGTTTTATTGGTTAAATGATAGAGAAAATCCCAAGGTGATTGATTACCTTAATCAAGAAAACGACTATTATAACGCACGCACAGCCAAAACAAAAGATTTTCAAGTGTCTTTATTTGACGAAATGAAGTCTAGAATTAAAGAAGACGATAGTTCGGTGCCTTACAAATACAATGGTTATTGGTACATCACTAAATTTGAAAAGGGCAAAGATTATCCAATTTACACTCGAAAAAAAGAAACCTTAGAAGCTGCAGAAGAATTATTATTCGACTGTAACGTAATGGCCAAAGATTATTCTTATTTTAGATTAGTTGGACTGAACGTCAGTCCTGACAATAATATGATTTCCTACGGAGTTGATACGACAGGAAGACGTCAATATAAACTTCACATTAAAGACCTTAAAACGAATCAGGTTTTTGAAGAGGAAATTAGCAATACAACTGGTGGTAGTACTTGGGCAAACGATAATAAGACCCTGTTTTATACTCTCAAAGACGAAACAACATTAAGATCTAGAGCGGTATACAAGCACCTTTTAAATACAGACCCTAAGTTAGATAAGTTAACTTACGAAGAGTTGGATGATACTTTCGGAGTCAGTGTCTATAAAACGAAGTCTAAAAAATATCTTGTGATAGCGAGTTACAGCACATTAACTTCTGAATATCAAATTCTAAATGCAGATACTCCTAATGGTGATTTTCAAGTATTTCAACCTAGGACTCGAGGTTTAGAATATGGAATTTCTCATTTCGAAGATTCCTTTTATGTAGTATCAAACGCTGATGGGGCTCAGAATTTCAAGTTATCAAAAACTTCGGAATTAAAAACCGAAAAAAAATATTGGAAAGATGTAATTCCACACAGAAAAGCGGTATTGTTGGAGGATATTGAGATTTTTAAAGATTTTTTAGTGGTGTTAGAACGTGAAAATGGATTAAACAAGATTCACATAAAACGTTGGGATGGCTCTGATAGTTTTTATCTCCCTTTTGAGAGTGAAACTTACACAGCATACATTACTACTAACATTGATTTTGAAACAACTATTTTAAGGTACAGTTTTCAATCACTCACAACTCCTTCCTCTGTCATTGATTTTGATATGGTTACAAAAACTAAATCCGTCAAGAAAGAGCAGGAAGTTTTAGGAAGTAAGTTTAAAAAAGAAAATTATACTTCAGAGCGTGTATGGGCTAACACTTTTGATGGTACACAAGTTCCAATTTCAATAGTTCGTCATATTAATACCAAAAAATCGGCTAAAACTCCGTTGATATTATATGCTTACGGCTCTTACGGTTCAACAATAGATCCTTATTTTTCTACAGTTAGATTGAGTCTTTTAGATCGTGGATTTATTTTTGCAATAGCTCACATAAGAGGGGGTGAGTATTTAGGACGCCAGTGGTATGAAGATGGAAAATTATTGAATAAGAAAAATACGTTTTCAGATTTTGTGGATTGCTCAAAATACTTGATTAAAAACAATTTCACTTCTGCCGAGCACCATTACGCTATGGGGGGCAGCGCGGGGGGACTTTTAATGGGAGCTATTATAAATCTAGCCCCTGAATTGTATAACGGAGTGGTTGCTCAGGTTCCTTTTGTTGATGTTGTGACGACGATGTTAGATGACAGTATACCGCTTACGACCGGAGAATATGATGAATGGGGAAATCCAAACCAGAAAGGTTATTACGATTACATGAAGTCGTATTCGCCTTATGACAATATTTCAAACAAACAATACCCTAACATGCTTGTCACATCTGGATTACATGATTCTCAGGTTCAATATTGGGAACCTACCAAGTGGGTTGCGAGATTGAGATTACAAAGTAAAAACACATCACAGCTATTCCTTAAAACTAATATGGAAGCTGGTCATGGAGGCCCTTCTGGACGATTTGAAGCTTTAAAAGAAGTGTCTGCTGAATATGCTTTTATTCTTGCCCTAGAATCTATTTTAAATTAAATAAATTTAATTTTTTAATTTATAATATCATGTCTGTCTAACCTGTAAGATATACCAAAATTAATGTTTAATAAAGATGGGGTATCTTTGGTGTTTAAGCAAAGAGTAGAGTCTAATTGTAAATTTTTACTAAATAAATACCCTGCTCCTGCACGGAATAAATTATCAGCATAGAAATCACTTTTAATTCCTTGAGTTTCTCCAAATATAACCCATTTTGTATTGATTGAATGGGTTAAGGTTAGTATATAGCTTAAATCAGTTTGCTCAGTTCCTATTCGGTCTATCATGAAGTTTGTAACAAAGACCCAACCTCCATAAAAATTATTTTGAGTAATTAAAGATCCTCTAAAACTAACTCCTTCTGCCGTAGAACTAGTGTAAGGGTTGTTTTTACTGTCAAAATTTACTCCAGCACTCACTGAAACTGCTGGAATCAGGCTGGCTAATTTAAAACCTCTGTTAGCATGATAACTGTAAATATTAGGCTTATTTTCTTTATTTTTGTTAGGATCATAAACCATGTATTTGGCTCCAATATTGAAATTTTTAAAATTTGATCGTTTGTTATTTGTGTTTATATTGGAATTAAATGATTTAGTATCGTTTTGGTAAACTCCTTGTATATTTAACTCCAAAGCTTCTTTCCAAAAACCATAACGAATATCAAAGTCAACTCCATAGCCTGATACTTCATAATTTGGATATACCTTTCTTTTTTCTCTAACATAGTATGAACCAAGTTCAAATTGTAAGACTTTTGTTCCAACAGAAAAGGCACTTTGAGACGCGCCGGGTCTGTTAGAGTTAATTACGTCAGTGTACTGAGCCTGTGTTTTATTAAACTGAAAGCAAAAAAATATTACAAGTATGAGTTTAAGTGTTTTTTTCATTTCAATTTATTTTTTAAACTTCATTTTTAATAAATTTCCGTAGCTGATTGTAAAGTTATTAACTTTTGTGTTAGTATCATATCAATAAAATCATTTTATATATTTATTAATCAAATAAAAATAAGATTTGTATTTTTGAAAAAAGATACTTTTTATGATACAAAATGCGTCAATTATTGGATTCTTAAGGACTATCCTGATTTTTATGCTAGTCTACACTATTTTTAAGTATCTAATGCGCTTACTTGCACCATATATTATGCGTTCAGTAGCTAAAAAGGCAGAAGATCACTTTAGAGCAAAATCAACTTCAAAAGAATCAAACAAAAAAGAAGGTGAAATTAGTATTGACAAAACACCTAATTCAAAACCTTCAAATAATAGTGTTGGAGAGTATGTCGATTATGAAGAGATTGAATAAATTGATAAAATAATGAATGTCAACTTAAAAAAAACCGGAGCACATCTTTTAGTAATTGTCGGATTCATATTAGTGTCATTATTCTATTTCAGCCCTATTTTAACGGGGGAGAAACTATATCAAAGCGATATAGTTCAGTACACTGGAATGGCTAAACAACATATAGATTTTCGTGCCATTAATAATACTGAGTCTTATTGGACCAATAGTGCTTTTGGGGGTATGCCTACCTTTCAGCTTGGAGCTAAATACCCTCATAATTATATTAAAAAACTAGATTTAGCACTTCGTTTTTTACCCCGCCCAGCTGATTATCTTTTTTTATATCTCTTTGGTTTTTATATGTTACTAATAGTCTTAAAAATTGATTATCGAATAGCTATTTTGGGAGCTTTAGCTTTTGGTTTCTCTACGTATTTGATCATTATTCTTGGGGTTGGCCATAACGCTAAAGCTCATGCAATAGCTTATATGCCATTGGTATTATCAGGCATCATCTTGACTTTTCAAAAACGATATGCTTTAGGGTTTTTTGTAACAGCTATTGCTTCTGGTCTAGAGCTTGTGACTAATCACCCACAAATGACCTATTATCTTTTAATTTTAATTTTAATATTAGGGATATCCTATTTTGTTCAATATGTTAGATCAAAAGAGCTGCCTGCCTTCTTCAGGGCTTCATCTGTTCTTTTACTAGCAGCTTTTTTCGCCCTTTCGATGAACGCAACTAATTTGTTAGCAACAAGTTCTTATGCTAAAGAAAGTACTCGTAGTAAAAGTGAATTATCAATTAATTCAGACGGTAGTGTTAAGGAACAAAGCTCTGGCTTAGATAATGCTTATATCACTCAATTTAGTTATGGAATATTAGAAACTTTCAACCTTTTTATACCTCGTTTTATGGGAGGTGGAAATCGTGAAGATCTTGGGAAAGATTCTGAAACGTATAAAGCTTACAGAGCGCTTGGAGCTACTCCTGTACAATCTCTTCAGGAGTCCAAACGAGCCCCTATGTATTGGGGGGATCAACCGATTGTAGAAGCACCGGCTTATATTGGAGCTGTGGTTATATTTCTATTTGTATTGGCCTTGTTCTTATATCATGGCCGTTTTAAATGGTGGTTAATAATAAGTGTCTTTGTGTCACTACTTTTATCCTATGGTAAAAACTTATCGTTTTTAACTAATTTTTTTATTGACTTTGTTCCATTGTACAATAAGTTTAGAGCAGTTAGCTCTATTCAGGTTATCTTAGAGTTATGTATACCACTACTTGCTGTTTTAGGTCTATCTCAAGTATTTAACAATAAGATATCCTCAAATGTAAAAATAGTTGCTCTTAAAAAAGCTTCTGCTATTTTGGTAGGAATTTGTACAATATTTCTTGTATTTAAAAATTCCTTATTTGACTTTGTTGGGGCATCAGATGGGCAGTTTTTACAATATTATGGTGCTCCCTTTGTAGATGCTATTAGATTAGATCGAAGCTCAATTTTTTCAGGCGATATTCTCAGAGCTCTATTTTTTGTATTAGCCAGTGCCGCTCTAATTCTTGCCTATACAAAGCAGAAAACGTCTCAAAATGTTACAATAATTATACTAGGATTACTATTAGTTATAGACTTAGTAGGTGTAGACCTTCGCTATGTAAATAATGATGATTTTGTTAAGGCTGTACAAGTAGATAAGCCATATAAGTTAAGTTCAGTCAATAAAGAGATATTAAAGGATTCCACGGTTTACAGAGTTCTAGATCGTTCTGACAACTCTACCCAAACATCATATTTTCATAATTCAATAGGAGGATACCATGCGGCTAAATTAAGGCGGTTTAAAGAGTTGCAAGAATTTCACATTGATAAAAATAATTTTGAAGTTCTGAACATGCTAAATACTAAATATATCATATATAAAGACAGTGAGGAAGTGTTGCGTTACTTTAAAAATGACCAAAATAATGGTAATGCCTGGTTTGTAAACTCTTTGAAAGCTGTCCAAACAGCAGACCAAGAAATAACAGCTCTAGATTCAATTAATACAAAAACTTCAGCCATATCTAACGACTCTAAACTTTCTTCTAAAACTTATAGTTTAGATTCAACTTCTGTAATAAAACTAGTAGATTACAAGCTTAATCAGCTTATTTATGAATCAAATAATTCTGAAGATGGTTTTGCTGTTTTTTCTGAGATTTATTACAAAAATGGTTGGAATGCAACTATTGACGGTGTGGCTGTCGATCATTTAAATGTTAACTATGTTTTAAGAGGTTTGGAAATTCCGAAGGGAACACACCAAATCGTATTTGAGTTCAGTCCATCAGTTGTCAAAACAGGTTCAAGTATTGCTTTAATAAGCTCTGTTGTTTTACTCTTTTTAATTCTTGGACAAGTTGTTTTAATTTATAAAATACGGAGTTGAAAAAGGTTATCATTATCACATATTATTGGCCTCCTGCAGGTGGTCCTGGCGTTCAAAGATGGCTGAAATTTGTAAAGTATCTTCCTGATTTTGGTATAGAACCTATTGTTTATTGCCCTCAAAATCCAAGTTATCCAATAATCGATTCTTCTATGGTATCTGAAGTTAACCCAAGATTAAAAGTAATACAAAAACCAATTAATGAACCTTATAGATTGGCTAAGTTGATATCTAAATCAAAAACAAGTAATCTATCGAAGGGAGCAATTTCTGAACCAAATAAACAAACAATTTTAGAAAAAATATTATTGTTTGTACGAGGTAATTTTTTTGTTCCTGATGCTAGAATCTCATGGGTAAAACCTTCATTTTCTTTTTTATCAGATTATATTAAAATTCACAAGGTTGATACAATTATTACAACAGGTCCACCCCATAGTCTACATTTAATTGGATTAAAATTAAAGCAATTGCATTCGTTGAAGTGGATTACAGATTTCAGAGATCCCTGGACTCACATAGGATATCATAAAAAACTTAAACTAACAAAATATGCTAAGAGAAAGCACGATAAGTTAGAGGCTTCTGTTCTTATGAATTCTGATCAAATTGTTGTAACAAGCCCACAGACAAAAACAATTTTATCTAAATGCACAACATCTCCAATTTCAGTAATCACTAATGGTCACGACTTTGAAATTAGTATAACCAGTAAACTAGATTCCATGTTTACTTTGTCCCATATAGGGAACTTACATGATGGAAGAAACCCAAAGTTTTTATGGAAAACTCTCCATGATTTAGTCCAAAACTCAATTGATTTTTCTAAATATTTTCGTTTAAATCTAATTGGACATGTTAGTGAAACAGTCTTAGATTCTATTCGAACGTCAGGATTGGGAGCGTATACTAATTACATTGGTTATGTATCCCATAGTGAATCCTTCGATTATCAAAGTAGGACTCAGTTGTTGTTGTTAATTGAAGAAAAATCTAAAGAATCACAATATATTATTCCCGGAAAGTTATTTGAATATATTGCATCTAATCGTCCAATAATAGCGATTGGTCCAGATGAGTCAGATATTGAAAGTATCATAAATCAGACTGATTCTGGAAATTATTTTAAGTATAATGAGGATGAGTTACTTTCTTCTGTTATTTTGGAACACTTCAAAAAATTTAAAAAAGGTGAATTGTACGTAAATTCAAAAGGATTTGATAAATATAGTCGTAAAAATCTCACTTTTAAATTATCGAAACTAATCAAATAAAAAAACTCCGCAGTGATTTGGGATATTCAACCACGGAGATTTCTACTAACTAACTAACTAACTAACTAACTAACTCATTGAAAAATATGTAATAACACTTAACAATAATCAATTAGTGTGCCAAATTATCAAAATATAAATATTTTTCAATTTTCAATTAAATTATAATAGTTTAGTTTTTAAAAAATATCCAGTGGAAGAATTAGTGGATTTTACTATGGTTTCGGGTGTGCCTTCTGCTAAAATAGAACCTCCTTTATCACCACCTTCAGGCCCTAAGTCGATAACATGATCAGCACATTTAATAAGTTCTAAATTGTGTTCAACTACCACTATAGAGTGTCCATTTTCAATGAGCGCATTGAATGACTTTAGAAGTTTCTTAATGTCATGAAAATGAAGTCCAGTTGTAGGTTCATCAAATATGAATAAACCTGTTTCTGACTTAGAACCTTTTGCTATAAATGAAGCTAATTTTATTCGTTGTGCTTCACCGCCAGAAAGAGTTGATGAACTTTGACCTAATGTTACATATCCAAGGCCAACCTCTTGAAGTGGCTTAAGTCTATTTTTTATTTTATAAATTTTATGCGTGTCAAAAAATAAAATAGCATCATCAACCGTCATATTTAAAACATCATCAATTGTTTTATTATTAAAATTAACTTCCAGTATTTGTTTCTTGAATCGTTTTCCGTTACAATCATCACATTCAAGTTGTACATCAGCCATAAATTGCATTTCAATAGTAACAGATCCCTCACCTTTACAATTATCACATCGTCCTCCGTCCACATTAAATGAAAAATGTTTTGGTTGATAATTTCTCAACAAACTTAGTTTTTGTTTAGAAAATAATGCCCGTATATCGTCGTAAGCTTTAATATACGTTACTGGATTTGATCTTGAAGAGCGTCCAATAGGATTTTGATCTACGAACTCTATAAATTTAACATTGCTATAATTACCTTCAATTGACGTGTATTCACCTTCCTTATCCCCATATCCCCCCATTAATTTAATAAGTGCAGGGTAAAAAATATTTTTTATAAGTGTACTTTTTCCACTTCCTGAAACTCCTGTTATAACAGTTAACATGTTAAGTGGGATCTTCACATCAATATTTTTCAAATTGTGTTCTCTAGCCCCTTTAATGGTTAAATAATAATCAGAACTTCTTCTTTTATTTGGAACTTCAATTTTATAAACTCCTCTAAGGTATTTTGCTGTTAAAGTATCGCTTTTTAGTATTAATTTGTAGCTTCCATTTGCCATAACTTCACCTCCAAAAGTACCTGCCTCTGGACCAATATCAATTATATAATCTGCTGCCTCCATAATAGCTTCATCATGTTCTACTACAATAACTGTATTCCCCAAATCTCTCAAGTCATGTAAGACATTTATAAGTCGTTCGGTATCTTTTGAATGTAGACCAATACTAGGTTCATCTAAAATATACATGGACCCTACTAGGCTACTTCCTAATGAAGTTGCCAAATTAATTCGTTGACTTTCCCCGCCAGAAAGTGAGTTTGATTTCCTATTTAGAGTTAGGTAGTCGAGTCCAACATTTTCTAAAAAATCAAGTCGATTTTGAATTTCCTTTAAGAGTCTTCTTGATGTTTTTTCTTCTATTTTATTTAATTCTAAATTATTGAAGAAAATTTTCAAATCTTTTAGTGACATTTCAACTAGATCTGAGATTGATGCTCCGCCAATTTTCACATAATTAGCTTCTTCTCTAAGTCTTTTTCCTTTGCATGTGTAGCATTTAGTTTTCCCTCGAAATCTAGAAAGCATCACTCGATTTTGAACCTTGTATGCTTTAGATTCTAATTCTTCAAAAAAGGTGTTAAGTCCTGTAAAATAACTATTCCCTTTCCATAATAATTCTTGTTGTTTTAGATTTAATTCAAAATAGGGCTTGTGTATTGGGAAGTCAAATTTATGGCTGTTGTTAACTAACAGATCTCTGTAGTATTTCATCGTTTCTCCACGCCAGGGAAATATAGCATTTTCATAAATCGAAAGTGAGGTATTTGGAATTACCAGACTTTTATCTATTCCAATGACATCTCCGTACCCTTCGCATTTTGGACAAGCACCATATGGATTATTAAAACTAAACAGATGAGTGTTAGGTTCTAGAAATTTTTGACCATCTAGTTCAAATGTGTTACTAAATTCTCGTTGTTTAGCTCCATTTACTTCTTCAAGAATACAACGACCTTTTCCTTCAAAAAATGCCATTTCTACAGCATCTGCTAATCGATTGTAAAAGTTTTGATTCTCTTTGACAATAATTCTATCAACTACAAGACTGATTGGGTTAGAGTTTTCAAAATTTTCAATAAGTTCAATAAGTTCTACTGCGTCTCCTATTTTTATCCTCGAAAAACCTTGATGAATAAGTGCTTGAAGTTTATTTTCTATTGTTCTTCCTTGCTCTAGATGAATAGGGGACAGAAGTAAAAGTTTATCCCCTACATTAAATGTTTTAATATAATTAATAACATCACTTGTTGTATCTTTTTTAACGACATTGTTTGATTTTGGAGAAATTGTTTTTCCCACTCGGGCAAATAACAATTTCAAATAATCATAAATTTCTGTAGTAGTACCTACGGTAGATCTTGGATTGGTAGAATTCACTTTTTGTTCAATTGCTATTGCTGGAGCAATCCCTTTAATGTAATCTACATTAGGTTTATGTAACCGTCCCAAAAACTGTCGAGCATAACTAGACAAACTCTCTACATAGCGTCGTTGCCCTTCGGCATATAGTGTGTCAAATGCTAAACTGGACTTTCCTGACCCAGATAGGCCAGTAATTACTGTTAATTTATGGCGAGGAATAGCAACATCTATATTCTTTAAATTATGAAGTTTTGCCCCTTTAATTAGAATGTGTTCTTTTGGACTTAGTTTTGAGAGGTTTAGTGACATTAATTTGATTAAATTTACCAAACAAAGATACCATTATTATGAAAATTATTATGGTCTTTGAGGTCTTGTTCGTGTTAAATAAACCACAATAAATTTGCAATACATGCGAGAATGTTGTTATATTTGGATATAACATTAACATAATGCCTATAGAATAACACTACTTTTTTATTTATTAATCTAGTACATTTTTATTTGTACTTCAAAAAGTTGTGTTATGAATTCTAAAACTTTAAGCGATGCAGCCCTTGTTAGAAATTACATAAGCGGAGATGAATCTTCACTAACAATTCTTATCAATAGACATCAACAACGTCTTTACAACTTTATCTATTCAAAAGTTTATGATAGAGATGTTGCAGAAGACATATTTCAAGACACATTTATCAAAGTAATTAATACGTTAAAGCTTGGTAAATACAATGAAGAGGGTAAGTTTGTACCATGGATAATGCGTATAGCACATAACCTTGTTATAGATTTTTTTAGAAGAAACAAACGTATGCCAAAATTTAATAATCGCGAGGATTTTGATATTTTCAATGTACTTTCTGATGGTTCTCTAAATGCTGAAGCTGAATTAGTTCGTTCTCAAATTCATAATGATATTCGAAATTTAGTTGAACAGCTTCCAATTGATCAACGCACTGTATTAAAAATGCGAATATATAACGATATGAGTTTTAAAGAAATTTCAGAAAACACATCGGTTTCAATTAATACAGCATTAGGCAGGATGCGCTATGCTTTAATAAATCTTCGTAAATTAATCAAAGAGAATAATATTGTTTTAACAAATTAAACTTCCAGTAAAATAAATCAACAATTATGTCGTTACTATTGTAATTAATTTAAAATGACATTTTATATGGATAAAATTTACTCTAAAAAACAACATAGTAACAATCAATTCAAACCTAAAATAGAAACTATTAATTTTATCTTGAGTTATTCAAAAGCTTTTAATGTTTCTTTATGTAAAGATTTAAAGTTTGAACTCATTTTAAATTAGAATACAAGGTTTTTTCTAGTGCGATTATAAATATAATTTTATAGGCGAATTAAGTTTTTTGCTGAAAGTCAGCTCATATAGATTGTGCTATTCTATACTTTTTTCTTCCAATCGTTTTGGTAATAATATCAGTTTCTAATTTCCAGCCTCTGGCAGGTGAATATTCACGACCGTACCAAATTATTTGTAAGTGGATATCGTTCCATAATTCTTTTGGAAATAAACGTTTAGCATCCTTCTCAGTTTGTGAAACATTTTTCCCACTACTTAAATTCCATCGGTACATTAGTCTGTGGATATGTGTGTCAACTGGAAATGCAGGCACTCCAAATGCTTGGGCCATAACTACGCTAGCTGTTTTATGTCCCACAGCCGGCAAAGCTTCCAGTGCGCTAAAACTCTGTGGTACCTTTCCGTTATGAGATTCAATGATAATTTTTGATAAACCGTAGATACCTTTACTTTTCATTGGAGATAAACCACATGGTCGAATAATTTCTCTGATTTTTTCAGCCGTTAATTTTACCATATCATATGGGTTATCAGCCTTTGCAAATAATATTGGTGTAATTTTGTTAACACGAACATCTGTACACTGTGCTGAGAGTAGTACTGCAATTAAAAGTGTATACGGATTTTTGTGGTCAAGGGGGATGGGAATTTTAGGATAAAAATCTTTTAAGGTTTTTATAACAAAATTTACCTTTTCAGTTTTTGTCATTTTTTTATATTTGTTTAATAATCAAATATACTAATTATGACTTCACTAAAAGTAGGTGATACTGCCCCAAACTTCCAATCTTTAGATGAAGCTGGTAATAGCTTATCATTAGCGGACTTTAAAGGAAAAAAACTAGTTTTATTTTTCTATCCTAAAGCCAGTACTCCAGGCTGCACATTAGAGGCGTGCAATTTAAGTGATAATTATAACCGTTTTAAGGCTCTAGGGTATGATGTATTAGGCGTCAGTGCTGACAGTGCTAAAAAACAAAACAATTTCAAGGAAAAACATGGTTTTCCTTATCCACTATTGGCTGATGAAGATAAATCAGTTATTAAAGCGTTTGGTGTTTGGGGACCTAAAAAGTTTATGGGCAAGATATATGATGGTATTCATAGAACTACTTTTGTAATAAATGAGAGTAGTATAATTGAAGATATTATTTTAAAGGTTAAAACTAAAGACCACACTTCTCAAATTTTAAAATAAATAAAAATAAGGTGCTTTTTTTAAATCATCTAAGCTTCATATCCGAACAGTTTTTGGTCTTTAATGATTTCTGCAACTCCCATTGGTAACATTTCTTCCCAACCATGTTCATTTTTATTAATCATGTTTAGAACGGTTCTTGAGAAGATATTCAGTATTTCAGGGTCATAGTTTTTTATATTTACTAATTTACCATTAAATTTAAAAAACTTATAAAGTTCTTTCATCCGTGGATGTACCTTAAGGTCATCAATAGTAGTCATTGAATTGTTTTGATTAAGCATTGGGTAGATGTATACTTTCAAATCTTTATAAAAAAGCTTTCCAAATGCTTCTAAAATACCACCACTTAAGTGTCGATAATATTTTTCATCAAAAATATCAATTAGATTATTGACTCCCATGGCTAATCCCATTCGATTTTTTGAGTATAAGTTAAAATACTCAACTAGTTTATAGTATTCTTGAAAGTTAGAAATTAGAACAGTTTGTCCAAGAGAACAAAGCAGTCTCGCTCGGTCCATAAAATCCTGTTCATCAATTTCTCCACCTGATGCCCTAAGGTTTGATAGTGTAATTTCAAATACTACCTGAGTATTTTCTTTTTCAACTTTATTCTCATTTAAAAACATCTCATATGACTTTTCATACATATCCATGTTTACTTTGGTTACAGGTCTAAAACTACCTCTAAATGCTAAAATATTTTTTTTATACAATACCCGAGCTGGTAATACATTATTTCCGTCAGGTGCAAACATTACTGCATCTGTCATTCCATTCTTTAATAATTGTAAACTCATTAATCTATTGTCTACATTTTTGTAATCAGGGCCGGAGAAGTTGATTGTGTCAATTTCAAGTTGATCTTTGTCTATATGGTCGTAAAGGTATCTTAAAAGTTTTTTAGGTTCGTTATACTTGTAATAGGCTCCATAAATTAAATTTGTTCCTAATTTACCCAGAGTTTCTTGTTGTAAGCGAGCATCTGTTTCTTTGAAACGAATGTGAAGTGTAATTTCATTGTACTCTTTTTGTTCTGAGTCAATTTGATACCTAATACCTACCCATCCGTGTCCTTTAAATCGTTTTGCAAAATCTATTGTAGCTACTGTATTAGCATAACTAAAAAACATTTTGTTTGGGTAATTGGCTCTAGATAGTCGATCTTCAATGAGCATTACTTCATGTGATAGCATTTTCTTTAAACGGTTCTCTGAAACATATCGTTGGTTGTCCTCGTAACCATAAATAGCATCGCTAAACGACTTGTCGTAAGCAGACATTGCTTTTGCAATAGTTCCTGACGCACCCCCTGCTCTAAAGAACTGTCTTACTGTTTCTTGTCCAGCACCAATTTCCGCAAAAGTCCCATAGATGTTTTCATTAAGATTAATTCTTAAGGCTTTATCTTTTAGGGATGGTATGCTTTCTATTTTAGCATCTCCTTTGAGAGTAATTTCCATCTTTGGATTTAAATAATTTTATAATTACAAATGTACTATTTTACACAATCTTACAAAAAAAATAGACTATTTTTGTTTAAAATTTATACAAGTTGAAATTAACTTTTTTAGGCACCGGAACATCTCAAGGAATCCCTGTTGTTGGAAGTAACCATCCTGTATGTCTGAGTGACAACCCAAAAGATAAGCGTCTTCGTGTTTCTGTTCTACTTCAGTGGTCTGATCTTTCAATTTTAATTGACTGCGGACCAGACTTTCGACAACAAATATTGAGAACGGATTGTACAGAAATTAATGCTGTTCTTTTAACACATGAGCATAGTGATCATACTGCTGGTTTAGACGATTTAAGACCTTTTTTTTACAGACAAGGAGCAATAGATGTTTTTGCAAATGAACGAGTTTTAAAGTCTTTACATAAACGTTTTGATTATATTTTTAAAAAAGATAATAAATACCCAGGCGTACTCGCTATAAATGATCACCAAATTTCAGATGAAACTTTCAGTATTGAAGGTAAAATAATTACTCCTATTAATATTCTTCATAACACCCTTCCTATATTTGGTTACAAAATTGGTAGTTTTGCTTACATAACTGATGCCAAAACTATTTCAAATCTAGAGATTGAAAAACTTAAAAATCTTGATATTTTGGTTATTAATGCTCTTCGTATAGAACCACATTTGTCTCATTTTAACTTAGAAGAAGCTTTAGATTTTATAAAATTAGTCAATCCAAAAAAAGCATATTTAACACATATAAGTCATCACTTAGGTTTTCATGACATAGTTGAGAAATCACTACCAGATAACGTTAAAATTGCTTATGATCAGCTACAAATATTTATTTAATATGAAAAAAAATATCTTATTTTACCTACTTTTATTTTCTCTTTTGGTTAATGTATTTCAATATGTAAATTCTAAAAAGATTATTGACAAATATGAACAAGATATTTATAAATTCAAGCGGAAAATTGAAAAATTTGAGAATAACAAAGAGAAAATGATAAATTCGCAAAATTTAGATAAATGAATAAAGATCTATTCACTTCTAAATATATTTATATGTTAAATACAATTAAATTTTATTTGAAATCCAACTCTTAAGCTCGTAGAAATTTTTTGGTCCTATCCCATGGCCTGTGGGGAATTCGCTATATGTATGTTTTATGTTCAAAGACTTAAGAAATTCAGGGGTTTTTCTTGCCCAATCAACAGGAATAACTTGGTCAACTGTACCGTGAGAACAATAAAAATTTAGGTTTGAGTAATCTCTTGCTTTGAGATCGTTGGGTAAAATTTCATGATTTATATACCCACTTAATCCAATAATATTCTTAATTTTTGTTTGATAATTTAAAGCAGTGGCCATACCTAATATCGTACCTTGACTGAATCCAAGTACTGATACATTATTTTTATCTACAGGATACTTCTCACAAGCAGCATCAATACATTTAACTAAAATATCCATAGATTGTTTTGCTTGTTCGTTATCATTCCATTTGTTTTGATTTTCGTCAAAGTTAATAGCGTACCAAGCATAGCCCTGAGGCTTCAGCAAGTAGGGTGCTTGTATTGAAATTACAAATAGCTCTTTTGGTAGTTCTCTAGCAAATGAAAATAAATCATTTTCGTCACTTCCATAGCCATGAAGCATAATTAATAACGGAGCGTTTTGTTTCAAGGTTGAATTTCTGTAAATATGATTTAATGGAAGTTTTTTATTCATTTAATAAATTTTTTTAAATACTTTTTGATATAATTTTCCAAAAAGTGGAATTGGAATCATTTTTCCGGAAAGAGCTGAGTAAAATCCATAAATGAATAAAATTCCAAAAGCGACCCAAAATGAAAATGTAATTTGCCAATTATCAAAATAACCAATAGGATATCCTAAAGCCATAAATGATAGCCATAAACCTAAAGATTGTCTAATGTGAAAATAAGCAAAGACACTTTTTTTATCTGAATTTGTAAAGAAAGCTATTAGCACTCCAATTAAATAAAAGTAGCTTATGATAGCAATGCTTTTACCAATTTTAATATCAATGTTGTTTGCCATTAAATTTTTATTGAAGAACTATTATTGGCTATGACTCCGTAAACATATCCCTTTAGTTTCGATCCTATAAAAAGTGAATTTTTTGATTTTGATAAAATATGTTTTTCTTCAAAAACATAGCTTTTTGAGGGATTGAATAAACTTAATTGGGCTTTATTACCAATATTTATAATAGAATTAGAGATTCCAAAACGTTCTTTCCCATTAGTAAGTAATTGGATTGTTTTTTTTGTAGAAAATAATGAGTTTAGAGCCCCAAAAGCACTTTCTAGCCCAATGGTCCCATTTTTCGCAAAATCAAACTCTATTTTTTTATATTCAATATTTATTGGATCATGATCGGATGTTACCATATCAATTGTACCATCCATAACTCCTTCAATAAGAGCTTTATTGTCTGAGGCTAGTCTTAACGGTGGGTTTACTTTGAAGTTAGTATCAAAGTCTTTGAGTTTTTCATCCGTGTATAGCAGGTTATGGATAGCGACACTACAACTTACATTTAGTTTTTTTAATTTAGCACTGCGGATTAGATCTACAGATTTCTTTGTAGATATTGTAGGTATATGTAGTTTGCCACCTGAGTATTCCAAAATAAATAGATCACGAACTATTTGTAATTCTTCAGCAAGACTAGGAATTCCTTTGAGTCCAAGACTTGTACTGTTAATATTTTCGTTCATAACTCCATTTTTCGCTACTTTTTCTTCAAGTGGAAATGAATGTACAACTCCATCAAAATTTGAGGCATATTGCAATGCGATTTTGAGTAAATTAGGGTTTTTGATCGGCTTTTTATAGTCTCCAAATGCTATACTTCCTGCTAACTTCATGTCAAATATATCAGCTAAATCAATTCCTTTACTTTCACTAGTAAGAGCTCCAATTGGGTGAAGTTTTGTCAATGTTTCTTTAGACTTTGATATTATGAAAGAAATATCTGAGTGAGAATCAATTACTGGAAATGTATTTGAGTTTAGAGAAATATCTGTAAATCCAGAACTTGCTGCGACCTCTAATCCGTTTGAGATTGTTTCGCGTTCTTCAAAACCAGGCTCGCCAAAAGATACACTACTATCAAACCATCCATTTGAAACGTGTAGGTTTTCGAGTATTAGGACAGGATATTTATTTGGGTTTTGTAGTTTATTAGAAATTTTAGTAATGAAACCGTTTTCAACTAAAATATCTTGAGTCTTATTGTGGAAGTCACTATTTTTATCAAGAATGGTAGCTGATTTTATAAGTACGTTCATTTAAAATATTTTAAGATGAGCATTTCAAAAGCTAATAATATTATAGCAAAAATAATAAACCATTTCCATATCCACGTTACATTCGACTCAGAATTTATGTTTTCAAGTGTTTTTTGAATTGAGCTGTTAATATTGTATTCTTTCATATCAGCCATCTTGTGATACGTTAGAAGGCTTTCCTTACGACTGTAATTATAGCTAATATTAGTTATGGTGTCATTGTTTTTTATAACAGCATAATGTCCTGGCTTATTTGGTAATTTTTCTGTAATCACACGAACTTTTGAACTTAAGTTTTGTTGAAGAGGAATGAATTCTTCTTTGTTACGACTAAGTTTTAAAAGACGATTTTTTTGAAGTTCTACTTTTAGTTCGAAAGAGTTTTTTGAATCTGTAAAATAATATAAAGGAGGATTTGATAAACTAAATTTTCCGATGTTATATAGAGTTGGAACTATTAAGGGTGATTTTATAAAGTTTGAGTTTTCAAGGTCTAAAGAGGCTGTAAAAATAAACAATGAATTAAATTGAAATAAAAAAGCTTGCTGGCCTTCAAAGGATAATATTTTGTTAGATAACGATGTTGTTGGATAGTAGCTTTTAACATAGGGATATTGGAAATTACTTACTTTAGATTTAAAAGCATCTTTTAAAATAAAATGGTTAAATTCTATTTCAGTAACTTTTTTCCCTAATAATCTTTTAGGCTGTAAATAATCACTCGATTGTGTTGAGATTAATTGATTGTAAGACAAGATATTTCCTTGTCTACCAGGGATCAATATAATGGCGCCACCTTTACTCATAAATTTTTTAAGACTGTTTTTTAAAGCTATGGAAATATTATTAACGCCATTTAATATAATTAAATTGGCATCTTTAATTTTACTGAAATTTATACTTTTATGATCCTGGTTTTTAAATGTAAATTCATCCTTTGAATATATCTTTTGTAAAAATAATGAACTTGTATTTTCACTAATTGCCAAAACAGATATTTTATTTTTTTTTGGGATGTTAAAGTAAAATATATCGTCAAAATGAACCTGACTATCTTGAATTGATAATTTACCTTTGAATCCGCTTATTTTTTGAATTTCAAATGAAGTTTTATAGTTATTAGTTTTTTCTAAAATTGATTTTCCAATAATTTTATCGCCTTCGTACAAGCTTATATTAATGGTATCAATATCCTCTGTATTTGTTTTAGCTGTTACATTTAATAGGTTAGCTGAGTTTAACGTTGATTCTATTGATATTTTGTCTATGTAATTATTCACTTTGTTTAAAGGAGCCAAAGGCACCAGGACTACCTCAATGTCAGTGTTTATTATGGCTAAGTGTTTATTATCCTGTTTTTGGAAATCAGAAATAACTACAATTGTTTTTAAACTAGTTTTAGATTTAGAAAATAACGATGTTGCTTTCAAAATTACATTGTTTAAACTCAATTGATTAGAACTGTAGTTTAAGTTTAGTAATTTATTTTTTATATTTTTTGTAGCAGAAGATTGATAAATATCATCATTTGTTAATATAGTAAGTTTTTGACCTTCCCTAATTTGACTAATTACGTCTTGAACAGCTCTTTTCAGAAGCGGACCCTTAGCTCCAAGTGCTTGCATGCTAAAAGAATTATCTAAATATAGGACTGTTTCAGATGGAGAATCAATTGACTTATTTTTTGAAAAGTAAGGTTGACTGAAGGCAAATATTATAAAAGCTATTATTAAAAGTCTCAAAATGAGAATCATCCATTTTTTTATTCGTGAACTTTTTCTAGTATTGAAGCTGATTTTTTTTAAGATAGCTACATTTGTGAAATCAAATTTTTTAAATTTTCTAAGTTGAAATAAGTGGATAAATATTGGAACTAGTAATACAGGTAGAGCATAAAAATATCCTGGGTGTAGAAATTGCATGGTTGTGATTAAAAATCAAATATAAAAAACTAATTTTTGATTTACTTAACAGAAGAAGTAATAATGACTCATGAAACTCATGTTTAAAGAATCTAATTTTTTTTTAATATTTGTTTGATCGTTTCGGTTTGCTACTGAGATTATACACTGAGGATTTTTTAATAACATCAAATCTTCAAAAGACTTTAGCGTTTGATTATAAATTTGTTTACCAATTTTATTTGGGTTATTGCAAACCCAATCAAAAGACAAATTTCTTTCTATTAATAATTTCGCTATTTTTTTTCCTTTACTACCAGCACCCCAGATAACTAGTTTTCTATTACTATTATATGACAGTTCTAAAAAATATTTGACTTTGATTTCTATAAAGGAATTTTCAGCATATTTCACATCAACTCTGGATGTTCTTGAAGGATAATCTCTCCACAAGTGAAGTACTTCATTGTTTGGAATACATTTTAACCCATGCTTAAAAAAACGAAATGCTAAGTCATAATCTTCAGGGTATGTGTTGGATTCGAACCCTCCACATATTTCAAAATCCTTTTTGTACACCATCCAACAGGGCGATGGGATTACGCACTCCTTATAAATTTCATCAAAGTTAGCCCCATTATTTGTTAATGTATTTAGCCAGTCCTGATAACGTTTGTAACCGTCTCCAATACCTGTTTTGGAAAAGTAGCGAATCTTTCCTGTGGCCAGGTACCCTCTACCATACTTTTGAAGAGATTTTTGCAGCTTCATTAGTTTGTTTTCCATCATTATATCATCACTATCCATTCTAGTGATTAATGTACCTTTTACATGACTGTAGGCAGTTCTTAAGGCATCTATTATTCCATTTCCTTGGTTATTTAATAAATGTATTCTACTGTCTAGGTCAGTATACCTTTGAACTATGATTCGACTGTCATCAGTAGATCTGTCGTCAACTATTAGAACTTCCCAACTTGTGAAAGTTTGTTTTAATATTGACTCTAAACAGTCCTCTAAATAATTAGCGGTGTTTTTGAACGGAATTAAAATACTTACTATTGGTGTAGACATTAGTATTTAGCTGGCTTGCCTTTTGTTGACGAATTATTAAGAAATTCTCTTAAGTCGTCATTAGCCTGAATTAAGTCCTCTTTTCTCAAGTACATCATATGCCCACTTTTGTATCCTTTGAAGTAAAAGCGATCTTTCATTTTTCCGCTGGGGTCTATTTGTGATAATGTATATTTCGCGTTAAAATAAGTCGTAGCTCCGTCATAGTACCCTGATTGATTTAATACTTTTAGATATGGGTTTTGTGCCATTGCAAGTCTTAGATCATTACGTGTATTATCATCATCATTATTCCATGGTTGTACAGGCCCAAACATATTATATTTTAAATCTGTTTTGAAGTTTAGTTCACTTTTGATATAATGATTAATTGCGGGTGTGAATGAATGCAGCCAAGAAGACAACTCTGCGTTGTAGTCAGGTCTTTCTCCTGACTCTTTTTTATCAATTCCTATGTAACGAGAGTCTAGTCGTCCTATAGTTTGTCCAGTTTTATCTCTCAAAAGTTCTTTCCAGAAAAATGAATTAGGGACGTCTAGATTGTGTTGTAAAATTACTTTTTGAGTTAGTCCTGAGTAATAGGCCATTTTTTCACTAACCTTTATTTTTTCAGAGTTATTAATAAAGCCTCCTTTTGCCAACGCAGGTAGTAAAGTATTAATAGTAAAGTCTTCTGACTCTGGAAGGATTTCTGCTAGGTCTTTTGATTGTAGTACCTCTGGTAGTTGATTATGGTACCATGCCGTAGCAGTGAAGTAAGGTAGGTTAAGCGCCGAAGAAACAGGTCCACCTACCCTCAATACTTTGTAGTCAGCTGGTGAGACTAAAATGACGCCATTCAAGTACATCCATTGATTTTGCTGTAATTCTAGCGATAATCCCATCACGCGTGTACCTCCATAGCTTTCACCAATAATATATTTAGGTGATTCCCATCTATTTTTACGACTAACGAACGTATTTATCCACGAGGCTAAGTACTTAATGTCTTCATTGATCCCAAAAAATTGTTCTCGTTTTGGGAGTTTTCCCTCACTATCGGGGAGCATTCTTGAATAACCTGTGTTAACTGGGTTAACGAAAACAATATCAGCTTCATCAAGTATAGAATAAGGGTTGTTTTTAAATCCGTAGGGCTGGACAGGGTATCCTTCAGAGTCAACATTTAATGTGCGCGGACCTGTATATGCAATATGCATCCAAACAGATGCTGAACCAGGACCTCCATTAAAGGAGATAATTAAGGGTCGTTTACCTTTATTTTTTATATTATTTCTTTTGTAATATGTATAAAAAAGACTTGCAATTGGAAAACCTTCTTTATCCCATACGGGTTGCATGCCTGTCTCAGCAGTATAACTAAAATCAACTCCTTTGATTGTAGTGGAGTGTGTAGTAGTTACTAGTGTGTCTACGGGGACTTTTATAGATTGTCCAGAAACAACAAATAAGGAAATCAAACTTATGTAATTACATATTTTTTTCATGGTAATAGATGATAATTTGTGATGTACTAAAATACAATCTTTAATTTAAAGTGGTAACTTAAATTAATAAATACGCCTATTTAATTACTATATTAGCCCTTATTATTTGAAAAGATGAAATTTACTACAAGAAAACTTAATTACTTTCTGGTGCTAAAATTGCCGTCAGCTTTTTTAATGGGGGTTCGTACTAAATATATTGACAATAGTAAGTGTATTGTAGTAGTTAAACATAGATGGATTAATCAAAACCCTTTTGATTCAATGTTTTGGGCTGTGCAGGGGATGGCAGCTGAATTAGCTACTGGAGCGTTGCTCATCAATAAAATTAAAACTTCCAAAAGGTCTATATCTATGTTGGTTATTAGTAATAGAGCTTCTTTTAATAAGAAAGCAAAAGGGTTGATCACATTTTGTTGCACTCAAGGGATTGTTGTTGACTCTGTGATTAAAAAAGCGATTGAATCTGGAGAAGGTCAGCGATTTTTTTTAACAGCAGCCGGAGTAGATATCAGTGGAGACCAAGTATGTTCTTTTGATTTTGAGTGGTCAATTAAACTTAAACCTTAAATTCTTCAAAACTAATATCCAAAGTTATCCTCGTAACCAAAAAATTTATTTAAACTAAAACTATTGTATAAAAATACTTTTACTAAATTCTAAATTTTTTAATAATGTCAAGTTCAATGTTCTGAGCACACTAAAACAGTACTAAGAAAATTTAGTTTAGATACTCCTTTGTTTTGCAAAGAAGTTTATAAAGCACTGCCAAAGCATCTCCCATATTAAATTTATAAGTTAAAATTATTTATTCAAAAGATTGGTTTTTACGAATCCTGAATTAAAAAAAATGTTTGGTTTATTTGAGTTAATTTTACTTAGTATAAAAACTTAAAAAGCTACTTTAAGGTCGCTATTTTTATTTCATTATGGGACTTATTATTTGAACGTTTTGAAAAGCTATAGCTCCGCGAATGATTCCTGAAATAGTTTTATGTAATGATTCAGTAATTTGTATTTTTAATTCATTTTTATGATATATCAAACTAACTTCTCTTGCTGGAGATGGTTCGTTGAAAAAATATAAATTATCTTTTTCGTTAATCTTTAAATCCAAGGTATGTAAAAAGGGGAGAAGTGTCATACCCATTCCTTCGTTAGCAAGTTTTATCAGCATTTCTATACTACCACTTTCTAACTGAAATTCTTCAGAACTTTGTGAATTTACTGCTTTACATAAATTTAAAACTCCGTCTCTAAAGCAATGTCCATCTTCAAGTAGTAACATTTCGTTTATATCTAAATCTGAAATTTCAAGTTTTAATTTTGATGAAAGTCGATGATTTTTTGGAACATATCCAACAAATGGTTCATAAAATAAGACTCGTTCTTTTATTTGATCTTGCTTTAATGGAGTTGCAGCTATGGCTGCATCTAAGTGACCATCTTTGATTCTTTGAATAATTTCTTCAGTGGTAAGTTCTTCAATTATTAGTTTAACTTTAGGATATCGTTTTATAAAAGTTTTTAAAAACATTGGGAGTAGTGTAGGCATTACTGTTGGTATTATTCCTAATCGAAATTCACCTCCTATAAAACCTTTTTGCTGATCTACAATGTCATTAATTCTATTAGCTTCCTCAACAATTTTTTTCGCTTGGTCCACAATTTTATTTCCGACTTCCGTAAGTTTTATTGGTTTTTTTGTTCGATCAAAAACTTGAACTCCTAGTTGGTCCTCTAGTTTTTGGATTTGCATGCTTAAGGTTGGCTGAGTTACAAAACATTTTTCAGCTGCCTTGGTAAAGTTTTGGTGTTCAGCTACAGCTAACACATAGAGGAGTTGGGTAATTGTCATAATAGTTCGAGTTATCACAAAGTTTTAAGTAAAACTATTAATAAATGATAATTAAATAGATTTACTTTTAGTTGTTAGAAATAATTATTTAATAAATTTTCATTGTTTTATGATAGAAATGTCTTTGATAAATACGTTTTGAAGGGGCCAATCCGATGCGTCAGTTGGAACTGCAGATATTTTATCTACAACATCCATTCCTCTAACAACCTTTCCAAAAATAGTGTAATCTCCGTTCAAGTGGTGAGCTCCGCCCTTTTGTTGAACAATAAAAAATTCAAAAGGAGAGGCTTTCTTGTAGGGGTTTTCTATATTTTTACTGGGCATACTAAGCATTCCTCTGTCGTGTTTAAAACCTTTATCATAGTCATTTGGAAGCAAGTATTTTCCAATAGTTTTACGTTTTTTTAATGTAATACGGTCATCACTGTTACCCCCTTGAATCATAAAATCTGTTATAACTCTATAAAACTGAGTATTATTGAAGTATTTTTTTTTTGTTAAATATACAAAGTTAGCACGGTGAAACTTTGTTTTTTCAAATAATAGTATATCAATAAATCCGTAATCGGTTGTAATTCTAACTAGATTTTCTATGTTTTTACTACCATAGTCTAATAGGAATTCCATAACGTTTTTATCTGTTAGACGAAAATCAGCTTTTTTTGATACATTTACGAATTCACTATTAGATGGTTTCATTCTACTTTCGTTAACGTCTTTCGTTATAACTCTGGTTTTCTTATCTTGACAACTGTAAAATAGTAAGAAGAACAATAATAGAGTTAAGGCTCGCATAATTATTAATAATTTACTTTCAATATATGAGATTTAAATCATTTGAAAAAGTAATCCCAGAAATAAATAAACTAAGTTTACCAGGTCATGAGATGCAACTGAAAATGGCGCCGCCATTTCGCAAAAAACTTATTGATAAATTTAAAGAATCGCGTAAGTCTGCAAAATTAGCAGCTGTCCTTTCCTTATTCTACCCCAGTGACACAGGGGAAACAAATTTAGTTTTAATTTTAAGAAAGGCCTATAAGGGGATTCATTCGGCTCAGGTTGGATTTCCTGGTGGAAAACCTGAAATTGAAGATACTTCACTAAAAGATACCGCTGTTCGTGAAACTTGGGAGGAAATAGGAGTATCACCTGAAAATATTTTAGTTTTGAGAGAAGTTACACCAATTTATATACCCCCTAGTAATTTTCAAGTACATCCATTTATTGCTATTTCAAATATCCCGTTAAACTTTACTCTACAAGAGTCTGAAGTTGATGATACTATTGAAGTGTCTTTATCAGACCTGTTGAATGATAATTCTGAAATTACAACTGATATTTTAGATTCAAATGGCTTAAAATATTCAGTACCAGCTTTTAAATTAAATGGTCATATTGTATGGGGTGCAACTGCAATGGTTTTGATAGAAATTAAAATAATGTTAAAAATAGTCTTAAAAAAATAGTGTAGGTTTGCATTACCAATTTTTTAAAAATATCAATGGGTTTATTCAAAAAAAATATTTTCGGACAATATTTATTTATTAAAAAATGGATCATCCGTATAATCGGAACTCTTAGTCACAGACGATATCACGGATATAATGATCTCCAAATTGAAGGTTCAGATATTTTGAGGAATTTACCCGAAACAAACGTGCTTTTTATTTCTAATCATCAAACATATTTTGCCGATGTAGTTGCGATGTTTCATGTATTTAACGCAGCCCTCAGTGGTAGAGATGATAATATTAAAAATGTAGGTTATTTATGGGACCCTAAGCTTAATTTATATTATGTAGCTGCCAAAGAAACAATGAAATCTGGTTTCTTACCCAAAATATTTGCTTATGCAGGTTCAATAAGTATTGAGCGTACTTGGAGATCATCTGGAGAAGATGTCAATCGACAAGTCAAAATGAGTGATATATCTAATATTAACAAAGCACTTAATGACGGTTGGGTTATCACTTTTCCACAAGGAACAACAACTCCTTTTAAACCTATTCGAAAAGGTACAGCACATATTATAAAACGCTACAAGCCTATCGTAGTTCCTATAGTGATTGATGGTTTTAGGCGTTCATTTGATAAAAAAGGAATTCGCATTAAGAAAAAAAACATCCTTCAGTCCATGGAAATTAAAGCACCTTTGGATATTGATTATGATGTTGAGTCAATTGACCAAATTGTTGAAAAAATTGAATATGCTATCGAGCAGCATCCATCATTTTTAAAAGTAATTTCAAAAGAGGATTTATTAGAAAATGAATCACTTAATAAAAAAAGAGATTGGTAGTCTTAATCTAGATTAGATATAGTCTTGAGTTCTTTGTAATTTTTCTTTAAACGTTTTAATAACAGTCCGTAAATTAGGTAGTAAAATCCTAAAAATAATGCTACGACAACAACAATTGCTAGAATAGAAACGATTATAATAATTAAATAGAATATAAAAAGATTATTATCGCCTTTAGATTCGATGTCAGAAAGCAAAGTCTGTGTTTCAATATTATTTGATAGCTCCATCATTACTCCCATGGGAATACTAAGAACCATCATTGAAAGGTTATAAATTACATATTGTTTAACTGTTTTACGTGTTTTTAAGATTTGTTCCATAAGCACTTTTGTATTTTCAGTAACAGCGATATTTCTATAGTTGTTATAAAACAAATACATGAATACGAATATGACAATGTAGCTAATAACAAATACAGCATAGTAGATGAATCCATAATCATAGGTTTGTATTTTTTCCAATACTTGATTACTATCTCCAAAAAAGCTTAGAGCTGTCCAAAGGATAAACTCTAGTATACTAATTATGAAAATCCATTTTACGATTGAGGAAGACCTCTTAGATATGACACCATAAATGTCTTCTTTACTTAAATTGGGATATTTTTTTGTCGACTTCTCCCAATCCTTTTTTAGCAGCTCTAATTCGTCCATAATTAAGCGTTTAGTTGAGTTTTTAATTTTGTTTTTATACGATTCATTCGTACACGTGCATTGACCTCGCTAATACCTAAAGTATCGCTAATTTCCTTATAGTTTTTGCTCTCTAGATATAGGAAAATAATTCCTTTATCTATATCATTTAGCTTTTTAACGGCTTCATATATTAACTTTAGTTGCTGGTCTTTGGTATCATCATAATCTTCATGAGATAGTTTATATGCAACCGATTCAATAGGTTGGCTTTTTATATTGCGTAAAGATTTTCGATATAAGGTGATTGCCGTATTTAATCCTACTCTATACATCCACGTACTAAATTTTGAGTCTCCTCTAAATTTAGGGAATGCTTTCCATAGCTGAATACTAATTTCTTGAAACAAATCATTGTGTGCGTGATCATTATCTGTATAGATTCTACAAATTTTGTGTACAATGTTTTGATGCTTTTGTAAAAGCTCAACAAAGTTATGTTCTATGTCTTGTCTCAATAGAATTTAGTTAATACAATCATTAGTAGACTAGATGTATAATTTGTTACAATAAATATTAAAAATTAAAGTGCTTTTCGATACGTTCTCCTGCTTTGATTTCGATTGGTAATTGATTTTGTCTTGGGGGAAATAAACAAGTGGTAAATTCTGAAAAAGCGCAAGGGGGGTTGTATAAGTAGTTAAAGTCTAAACTAACAGTTCCGTCAGTCTCAGGTAGATCTAAGTAAAGATAGCGTCCACCCCCGTAGGTAGACTCACCTGATGTAAGATCCCCTACCATTGTAAATCCCTGGCTTCCTACATCCAAAGAATATGATTTGTCTTTGTAGGCAAATTCAACTTTTCCTATAAAATCAGTATTATCATTGATTCCTAGTTTAGAACTAACAGATTCTGTATGTTTTGATTTGTAGTATTTAAAGTCTCCTTCAATAATGAACTCACTTTTAGCTTCAAAACTATTAAACCCTTTGAAAGCTTTTACAGCAGGATTCTTGGTATCCCATAATCTTAAATACAATGCACCTGAACGTGTTATGACTTGCCATTTGAGAAATTTAAAATATAACATAATAGAGTTTCCATCAGTATCAATATCTAAATTAAAAGAGTCAACTTGATTCCCTAGACCATCATTTATTTGACTATTTCCAAGAGAATTAAAATCAAGCCCGTTTTTAGATAATGTTATACTACCCAAATTTGAAGGTAAATAATCAATGTCTAGTACAAAGTCGTTTGAAGGGTTTTTTCCAAATGTGTTAGTTGCTGAGTCCAACTTGAATAGCCCTGTTAGCTCCAAGTATTTAACTCGTTTTTTAGACCTTTCCTTTACATTCTGACTTAAGGAACCTAAATACTCTGTAGTTAACGCTTGATTTTTTTTTGAGTTCTTACAGTTAATAAAGAGAAGCATGAATCCAATAATTAAGAAATGTTTATTCATCATTATTATTATTTTATTCATTATTTATTCTTTGACGGCATGGGTCCTCGCAAATGAATTATTAGTCCATCCAAAAAATTTCTTAAAAACTGATCACCGCACTCCATATATTTAGGATGAGCCTCGTTTCTGAAAATTGCATTAAGTTCACTTTTAGTGATTTTAAAATCTTTCAAACTACAAATTTTAACTATATCATCATCTCTTAATTTATGTGCGACTCTAAGTTTTTTAAATATATCATTGTTATTTAATCCCATTGTATAAAGGTATTATTTTATGAGTTAATCATTCAGTCTATTCTCATCGAATGCTGAAGGTAATAGTTTAGGAATGAACTTTATAAATAGTGGTAGTAGGATGGCTCCTCCAGGAAGCATGAAAATAGCTAAACTTGGAATAGACTTTATAAGGTCTAAAAGTTGTTCCTGCATTTGCTTTTGCTCTTTAGCGGTTAAGTCTCTGTGGGTGGATTGACTAAGTAACATTACAAGATCTTTGCTCTCTTTTAGTTCTTTGTACAACCGTTTACTATTTCTAGAAATAAGTTTACTAACAATTAAGCTAGAATTATCATAAAAACTATGCATTATATTTTTTGAACTTAACAGGGCAATTTTATTCTTGTGTGTTGAGTAAAATACTTGTACAGTATTTATAGATTCATCAATTATATTTTTTGTTATTTTTAGATCTTCCCCTAATTTATTTAAGAAATTTACTTCTTTAGATTCAAATTTCAAGTCACTCCATGTTGACATACAAGCTAAATCTAGATAATAATAAGCTTCTAATTGAGAACCTACCGATTCAATAATAGTTTCATAATTTGGAGAAGAGCTATCGTTGTATCTAAGAGAAGATTCTAAGAGTTTAATTAAACTAATGTCATAGGATGTTTTTTTTGATTTTGAATTTAAAGCTCCTATAATTAACGTTTGTATGGAGCTCTCACAACGTTTTAAGTAATCTAATGTGTTTTTTTTGTATTTTAAATAATGTTCATATGCCATCACATCCATAAAGAGTAGAGCATTCGTTACAAAAAAACTAAAGTTCTTTGTAAGTATATTATTATCGATATGTATTCGCTTATGAAGAATGGATTCTAAGTTTTCTCCAAATAAGTCATTAATTAAGCTAGACTCATAGAAATTAATATCTTTATAAAAATCGATTAAACTATTTTCAAATTTTTTATCTGTCTCTATATCATTGTGAACAGCGTAAAAAGCAATTAATAGATTAATTTTACAACGTTCTTCTTTTGTATAATCGGAATTGTCCTTGACAAAGTCCAACGTGGTGATATTACTACCATATAAAAACCCTACTTCTCTTAGTTTTAGATAAAGGTCTTCTAACGAACCAAACTCACCACCATGACCTGATTCTATTAGTTTTAATAGCTTAGTAATCCAACCTCTTCCCGACGGGTTCATTTTTTTTAATTTAATATTAAATAAGCCACTTAAGTTATGAGCTTATTTAAAGTTAATTAAAATAGCTTTATTCTATAATCCCTCCACAACTTACACGGCTCCCAGCATCTCCCGATGGCTGAGATTTATAGTCATCTACGCCTTGGTGTATAATAATCGCTTTTCCAACTATATCTTTAGTGGTATCTCCGCATCCTATACACCATTGGTCACTTTTGAATTTAAATTCTGTATCATCATTAGATTTATCTACATTAAAGTTTCCTATATCACCTTTATGGAATCCAGTTTCAGCTCCCCACTTTCCATGTGGTTCAGCAGTAGGATTCCAGTGCCCACCTGTAGATTTACCATCGTCGGATGAACAGTCACTTTTTTCATGTATATGAATAGCGTGAGTCCCTTCGCTTAAGCCTTTTACTACTACAGTCATTTGAACTACTCCATTTGTTTCTTCAAATTTTGCCTTGCCAGTAACGTTACTTTTATTTTTTTCATTAAGTTGAATAAACAGTGAACGTGTTTCTTCTTTTTTTATTATTTCGACTTCTAAATCTTGAGATGTTTTTTCTTTTTTCACTTCTGATTTACAAGAACTAGAGGCGAAAATTATAGCGGTTCCTAATATTAATTTTTTCATTATAGTAATTATTATATTTCACAATAAATTTAGTTAAAATAGTTTAACCAGTTGCAGAGGCTCTATTTTTTTATTTCAAATATTTCTATAGCCTTAAAGTCTGTAAAATCAATATTTTCAATTATAAGTTTATAATTTATCCACTCACTCTCAAAAAACTCATTAGTTAATTTCAATGCTTTACTCAAGGCTTCCTTAGCTTGTTCTAATAATATGTGCTCTGTTCGTGTCATTCCATTTTGACGGGTGCTAATGTAGTAGTAAGCATTTCTGTAGCGTTCAATAACAGAAATTTCAGGCGTATTTCTAACAATACCTTGACGCTTATCATCTTTACCAAAATATAATGCTAAAATTATATCTATTTTCTCAATTATATCATTACAATCTTTAAGACTCTTCTTGTGGTAATCCTTATTTTCTTCGGTTAATCTATCTATAAATATAGAAGCTATTTTTTTACTTTCTACCAGTTGTTTGACTGCATCAGCAGTAACTTTCTTGATACTTTCCATTTCTTTTAGCGTTTCATATATTTCTAAAGAAGCTTCCTTACTTTTTGTAATTCTTGGATCATTTTCTATCGTTATACGATTTTTAGAAACCTGATCCCCATAGTTTAGAACAGCGGTGTAATTTCCTGTAAGAACAGGTACCCCTGACGGTTCTCTTTTTAATTCTCTTAACTTTTTAGAAGGACTTTGACTTCCTTTTTCATCCATATACCAGGTCCAAGTATGGATGCCATTTTGTTTAGGGGTTTTCTTTTTTAATGTTCTAATGAGTATATCACCATCATAGATTTTAAGAACAATAGAATCCCATTTAATTATAGAGTCTTTTGTTTTTGATTCTATTTTTTTTGCGTTTTCTTTAGCTATTTCTTTACGGTTTAGATAAAATGAAAACCTTGCACCACTTCCTCGATTTTCACCATTAAATAATGCATCCCCACCAAATCGACTTCCTGTGGGCTGTTGGTAGGCTGCTTGATAGGCAGTTGGTGGTGTAAACAAATAAATATTATTTTTTAATAACTCTTTGTCCCTTGCGATTGCTCTTATAGGTCTAATATCATCTAGAACCCATGCTGATCGACCAAAAGTTCCAATTATTAAGTCATGTTCACGTGGATGAATTATTAAGTCTTTTACTGGTACTGTAGGAAAGCCTTCAACCCACTTAGTCCATTTATCTCCTTTGTCAATTGATATGTAGAGTCCGTCATCCGTTCCAAGAAATAATAGATTTGGTTCTTTGGTATCCTCAACTATTGATAATGTATAACTAGTTACATCGGAGGCATCTACAATTCTTTCCCATGTTTTTCCGTAATTCTTCGTTCGGTATACATAAGGAGTATAATTAAATCGTCTGTAATCATTTGCAACTAATAGTGCCTCTCCTTTTACACTTTTTGAAGCCTTTATTTGTGGAATCCAACTACCCTGTGGTAAACCTTTAATGTTATTTGTGACTTCAGTCCAATCTTGACCTCCGTTTTGAGTGTAATGTACCCGTCCGTCATCTGTACCCACCCATAGCATCTCAGGTTCTACTTCTGAGGGTTCAATCACTAAAATAGTACAGTGGTTTTCAGCTCCTGTAGCATCTATTGTTAGTCCACCGCTGTTGTATTGATTTAATTTTTTAGGGTTATTTGTTGTTAAATCTGGAGATATAATAGACCAAGTTTCTCCTTTATCAATAGATTTGTGTACAAATTGACTTCCAAAGTAAATAGTATTATTTTCCTTAGGATCAATGTTTATTGCCGCATTCCAATTAAACCTTAGACTTATTTCTGAATTTGGATGCGTTGGACGTACGCTGTAATTATTCCCTGTCTTCCAGTCATATCGACTTACAAATCCTTGCTGGCTCATGGTCCATCCATATCTCGAATCATCTTTATCAGGGATGACATCAAATCCATCCCCAAAGCTAATTTCTTGCCAATACGAGTTTCTAATTCCTTGTGATCGCCATACGTAGGCTGGACCTCTCCAAGAACCATTATCTTGCATTCCTCCGTAGATATTATAAGGAATCTCATTGTCTACGTTGATATGATAAAATTGTGCAACAGGAAGATTTCCGATAAATCTCCATGTATTTCCTCCATCCTTAGTAATGTTCATGCCGCCATCATTACCATCAATCATAAAATTTCCGTTATTTGGGTGTATCCACCAAGCGTGGTGATCCGGATGAATTCCATTTGATACGCCATAGGCAGGCATTAGCTGATTAAAACTTTTTCCGCCATCTTCACTAACGTTGACATAGGTAAAAATGGAAAACAAACGGTTTTCATTTTGAGGGTCAACATAAATCTCTGCATAGTAAAATGGTCGGTTTCCAATCTCGTCCATATTTTCATTCATTAATTTCCAAGTATCTCCACCATCCATACTTTTATATAGGCCATTTTTCTTAGATTCTATCAGAGCATAAATGATTTCAGGTTTGTTTTGAGCAATAGCAATCCCAATTCTTCCTAGTTCACCTTCTGGTAATCCCTCTAATGAAGTTTTTTGTTTCCAGGTTTTACCACCGTCGTAAGTAATGTACATGCCAGACCCTTCACCTCCAGAATTAAAAAACCATGGGTCTCTTTTGTGTTCCCACATTGCAGCAATCAATTTGTTGGGATTTTGTGGGTCCATGACTAAGTCAGCAGCTCCACTTTTTGGGTTGGTATATAGTATTTTACTCCATGTTTTACCACCATTAATAGTTTTGTAAACACCTCTTTCTTTGTGTTTTCCCCATGGAGAGCCTATAGCCGCTGCATAAACGATGTCTGGATTTGTTGGGTGAATGATGATCCGGTGAATGTGTCTTGTTTTCTCTAACCCCATCAAAAGCCAGTTTTTACCGCCATCTAATGATTTATAAATGCCATATCCACCATTTAGACTATTTCTCGGGTTTCCTTCTCCAGTACCTACCCAAATAACACTTGGATTAGATTGTTGTATGGCAATAGCCCCAATAGATGCTGTAGCTTCATTTTCAAAAATAGGAGTCCATTTAATACCTCCCGAAGTTGACTTCCATAAGCCACCAGATGCTGTACCTGAATACATAATATCTGGATTTGAATGAACTACATCAATAGATGTAACACGTCCAGACATTCCGCCTGGCCCGATATTTCTGGGTGTTTTATTTTTAAGTAGTTCCATTGAAAACTCTTGAGCAGAACTGCTTAAGCAAAAAATTATAATTAGTAGTGAAAGGATGTTTTTCATTGTTTTAAGTTTTACTATTGCACTTTCTTATGTTTGATGTAATAATTATTGTCTATGATTATTTTAGAGGAATTTAAATCAATTTTTTGCCATGCTTTTGTTGGGTACAGCCACATATTATTTTCATCGACTACTATCTCGACTGGCATTTCAAATCCATTTACGATTTGCGTCCATCTGTAGCTTAATTTATTATCCCTTAAACTATATTCCAAAGTTGGAATTCTAGTGTCTCTAAGATACTGATTAAAAAATGCTGATAAATTTAATCCAGATTCATTACTGATGTAGGATTCAATTTGTTTAGTAGATACGGTTTGATGATAAAATTCAGAATTAAGACCTCTTAGAATCTGTCTCCATTTATTATCATCTTCTATCAGTTGTCGTAATGTGTGTAGCATGTTAGCCCCTTTGTAGTACATATCTGAGGAGCCTTCAGAATTGACATCGTAATTACCAATAATTGGTTTGTCATTCAGAATACTTGACCTTGTTCCAATTACATACTCGGAAGCAGCCTTTGTTCCATAATAATAATCCAAAAATAGATTCTCTGAATAAGCTGTAAATCCTTCATGTATCCACATGTCAGCAGCATCCTTATAAGTAATATTATTTGCAAACCATTCGTGACCTGATTCATGAATTATTATAAAATCAAACTTTAATCCCCAGCCAGTTCCAGATAAATCAGTTCCTAAATAGCCTTTCTTAAATTGGTTGCCATAAGTGACCGAGCTTTGGTGTTCCATACCCAGATAAGGAACTTCAACCAGTTTAAAACTGTCTTCATAAAAAGGGTAGGGGCCAAACCAATACTCAAAAGCTTTCATCATTTTTGGGGCATCAGTAAAATGAACAATAGCTTTTCTTAAATTGTCTCTTAAGACATAATAATCCATATCTAAAGGACCTTTTTCCCCTTCATAAACTTCAGAAAAATGAATATAATCTCCAATATTAATATTGACACCATAATTGTTAATGGGATTTGAAACGACCCAGTTATAGGTGGTGGTCTCATCTCCTTTTTTTACAATAGACTGTAGTCTTCCGTTAGAAATATTCATCAAATGTTTTGGAACATTTACACTAATTTTCATACTATCTACTTCATCGTACATGTGGTCTTTATTAGGCCACCAAACACTGGCACCTAAACCTTGACATGATGAGGCTATGAAATCAACACCATTTGAATCTTTTTTCCACGATATTCCTCCATCCCAAGGAGCATTAATTGCTTCTCGGGGTTTGCCTTCATAAAAAATTTCTATTAATTCGACACTACCAATCCTGTTTTGTGCTTTTTTTAATTTTATAAAGTGTGCGTTTCCATCAGAACGAACTTCTAATTTTTTACCATCTTGGATGGCTTTAGTAAGTTTCATTGGAGACTGTAGGTCAATTTGAAGTGTTTGATAAGAGTTAAGTATTGTATAGTGAATTGTGTTTTTTCCTTTAATATATTGGGTTTTTGGATTGACAGTAATATCTAAATGATAATAGTTCAAATCCCACCAAGCACGTTCGGTAGTAATACTTCCTCTTAGAGTGTCTTGTCTTGTGAAATTTTCGTGACCATCAAACAATGGTTGTCCCGCTAAATTACCACTGATCAATAATAACACCACAAATCCAATTTGGTATAATAATTTCATTATAGTCTAGTTCTAATCTCGAATAATTTTATTTGGAAAAGATACGGGGCTTTCAAAGCCATTTGCTCCAACTGAAGCTACCCCGAAAAATGAATTATCAATTACAATTCCATCTAATTTAAATTTAGTGACACCGGTTACAAAACGACTATGTTCCCAGTTAGGGGATGCTGTATCTCTCCAATAAATTTTATAGCCAACAGCATCACTGATAGCATCCCATTTAAGTACAACAGACGGCTTTACAAAGCCTCCAATTCCAACATCATTTGGCCCTGGAGGTGCCCAAGCTAAACTAGCTAAATTAATGGCGTTAACTGCGGTTAGTTTTTTAACATAGGGCATATTAACGTGTTCAAATGTATCTCCATATTTGATTCCATTTTCTTCCCTTATATCCTGATGTTGTTGGGTGTAATTTTCATGGGCTTCCATAATTCTAACACCCGCAAATCCAACATCATTAAAGGGACGGTGATGACCGCCACGTCCAAATCGATCTAGTCGGTATACCATCATAGGATTCATTTCGGGCATATAGGTTTGTACAGTATTTTGTATGTAGCGCGCAAGTTGTCGGGAGTTGCCATCTACTTCTCCTCCATAATATCGTCTGGATTTTCGTTGTTGATCTGTTTCATTTGCAGGAACAGGTTCAGAAAATATTCGAAATGTTCGATTATCAATAACACCATCTACACCTATTATATTTCCAATCATGTCATTATTTAAAACAGCAGCAATATCCCATTTATTTTTTAGCGCAAATTCGGCCAAACCTTTACCGCCAAACAAGCCTTGTTCTTCTCCAGATAAACCAACGTATACGATACTAGACCCAAAAGAATAGTTACTCAAAATACGAGCAGATTCTATAGTTCCAGCCATACCTGAAGCATTATCATTTGCTCCAGGTGAATCAGAAATACTATTGTTAGGATCACTAACACGTGAATCGATATCTCCGCTCATTATAATATATCGGTTAGGATGTTTCGTTCCACGCTGAATGGCGACTACATTTACAACCCAAACATCCTTTGTGATGCGATTATTCTCTCCTGACTTCACTAAAGTTTTTTGATAAAAGATTTCTAAACAATTATTGCACTTTTTGGAAATAGTTTCAAACTCTGATTTAATCCATCTTCTAGCAGCACCTATCCCTCTTGTATTTGAAAGTGTATCACTGAGTGTGTGACGTGTTCCAAAATCAGCTAATGTTTTAATATCTTTATTAAGACGATGTTCAGAAACTGCTTCTATAATATTATGAAGAACATTTTTAGCTGGTTGTGCTTTGCTGAAACTGCTAATCAAAACGAATATTAATAGCTTTAAGTACTTCATTACTTAGTTGTATTTTGTGTTTGTATTTATTTATATTTTTCTTTAACATCAATATAAATATATTTAATCACTTTCAAACAATCCTATCAATAATTTAACTTAAAAATAAAAAAAACACCTCAAATATTTGAAGCGTTTTTTTAAATTATTTGTACTAATGAATTTAAAAACAATAGCTGTTTTCTTCTTTTACTTTTTCAGCTATTTCTATACGTAAATCTACAATATCAGGATAGTTAGTGTATTTTGTAAAGCGTTTTAACCCCATTAGCATTATCCTTTGCTGATCTCCTTCGGCAAAAGAAATAATACTTTCTTTTCCTTTTTCTTCAACAATATCTACTGCGTGATACAAGTATAGTTTAGCCATTGCAATTTGTGCAGATTGTTCTTCTTGACTTGTACGCTTTACATTTTTTTCAGTCCTCAAAATAGCAGATTCTGCCATGTAAATTTCAATTAAAATATCTGCGGCGGCAATTAATAATTGTTGATGTTCTTCTAGTTGAGGACCATATTTCTGAACTGCTCCTCCAGCAACCATTAAGAATATCTTTTTTAATTTTTTAATCATCTCTTTTTCTTCAGAAAATAATTCCGAATAATCAGGAGATTCAAAAGAAGGTATGCCTAACAATTCTTCTTGTACTTTTGATGCTGGTCCTAATAAATCTACATGTCCTTTCATTGCCTTTTTGACTAACATTCCAACAGAAAGCATTCTATTTATTTCGTTGGTTCCTTCATAAATACGTGCAATTCTAGCATCTCTCCAAGCGGACTCCATTGGGGTTTCTTCAGAGAATCCCATACCTCCAAAAATTTGAATTCCTTCATCAGCACAGTTTTGTACATCTTCCGACACTGCAACTTTTAATATTGAACATTCAATTGCATATTCTTCAACACCTTTAAGTTCCGCTTCTTGGTGTGTATTTCCTGACGCTTCACGCATAGCGATTCGATCTTCGATATCTTTTGAAGCTCTATAGGTTGCAGATTCTCCTGCATATGCACTTGCTGCCATTTCAGCTAGCTTAACTTTAATAGCCCCAAAGTCTGCAATCGGTGTTTTAAATTGTTGACGTTCTTTAGCGTAATTTACAGCGGTATTGATAATACGCCTTTGTGAATCTAAACAAGCTGCAGCTAATTTTATTCGTCCTACATTAAGTGAGTTCATCGCAATTTTAAAGCCTTCTCCACGTCCACCTAACATGTTTTTAGCAGCAACAACGGTATCATTAAAAAATACTTGACGAGTTGATGATGCTCGAATTCCTAATTTGTGCTCTTCTTCTCCTAAAGTTATACCATTAGGGTTATTTCCATCGTACTCAACGATGAAACCAGTAATGTTTTTATCAGTTTCTATTCGTGCAAAAACAATCATTACACTGCAGAACCCAGCATTTGAGATCCACATTTTTTGTCCATTTATCTTGTAGGACTTTCCATCTTCAGAAAGATCAGCAGTTGTTTTCCCAGAGTTAGCGTCTGATCCAGCACCTGGCTCAGTAAGGCAGTAAGAGCCAAACCATTCCCCAGAAGCCAATTTTGGAACGTATTTTAGTTTCTGCTCATCAGTACCATATAGAGTAATTGGCATAGTCCCTATTCCTGTATGTGCACCAAAAGCAGTACTAAATGAGCCTGTTCCACTTGAGATATAATCACATGTTAGCACAGTTGAAACAAATCCCATTCCCATTCCCCCATATACTTCAGGAACTGCGACACTCAAAAAGCCCATATCACCAGCTTTACGCATAACACTTTCTGTAAGTGCAAAATCTTTAGCCTCAAAGCGTGCTTTGTGAGGAATAATTTCACGATCATTAAATTCCATAACCGACTCTTTCATCATTACTTGCTCTTCTGAAAAGTCTTCAGGAGTAAACACGTCCTCACATTTTGTTTCTTTTACTAAGAATTGACCTCCGCGTAGGATATCTTTTTCTAATTCAGCCATTTTATAATATTGTATTTAGTTCTTTTAGTTTAAAAATTCAAAAATTCCACAAGCACCTTGTCCAGTACCAACGCACATGGTGACGGCTCCAAATTTTCCTTGCATTTCTTGCCTTCGCATTTCATCAAACAATTGAACCGATAGTTTGGCTCCAGTACATCCTAACGGATGACCTAGAGATATTGCACCTCCGTTGGGATTTATAATGTCTGGGTTGAGATCTAGTTCACGAATGACCGCTAAAGACTGTGACGCAAATGCTTCATTTAATTCGATTATCGAAAGATCTTCCTGCTTTAAACCAGCTTGATTTAAAGCTTTTGGGATTGCTTTTACAGGCCCAATTCCCATAATTCTTGGTTCAACTCCAGCAGCAGCATAATTCACTAAGCGTGCGATTGGTTTCAAATTTAATTCCTTAACCATAGTTTCGCTCATAACCATAACAAAAGCTGCACCATCACTCATTTGCGAGGAGTTACCAGCAGTTACACTTCCTCCAGCAGCGAAAACAGGTCTTAGCTTTGCTAGTGCTTCAATATTAGTTCCAGCTCTTGGTCCTTCATCTTTACTTATAGTAAATGATTTGGTAGCTTTTTTGCCATTTACGTCTATGTAATTTTGAACAACTTTTATAGGAACAATTTGATCTTGAAACCGATTTTCTGCTTGTGCTCTTAATGATTTCATATGCGAATTATAAGCAAATTCGTCTTGATCTTCTCTTGAAACTTTAAATTGTTTTGCAACTGCTTCAGCAGTATTTCCCATTCCCCAATAATAATCTTTATGGCCTGCTTTTATAAGGTCATAATTTAGTTCAGGTTTATAGCCTGTCATAGGGACACTACTCATACTTTCAGCGCCTCCAGCAATGATACATTCAGCCATACCTGCTTGTATTTTTGCAGTTGCCATTCCAATAGTTTCTATACCTGAGGAACAAAAACGGTTAACAGTTACGCCAGGCACGTCAACGATATTTAGTCCCATTAATGAAATGAGACGTGCCATATTTAAGCCTTGCGATCCTTCAGGCATTGCGTTGCCAACAATAATGTCGTCTATTCGTTTTGGATCTAATTTTGGCAGTTCGTTCATCATGTATTTAATGGTTTCTGCAGCTAATTCGTCTGTTCTTTTAAACCGGAAGCCCCCTTTTGGTGCTTTGCAAACAGCGGTTCTGTAAGCTTTTACTATATATGCTTGTTTCATATTTTTAGTTTCTTAAAGGTTTTCCAGTTTTTAACATATGTTGTATGCGTTCTAAGGTTTTTCGTTCAGTACATAAACTTAAAAAAGCTTCACGTTCTAAATCCAATAAATATTGTTCAGACACAAAAGTGGGTTCAGATAAATCACCCCCAGCCATTACATAAGCTAGTTTATTAGCAATTTTCATATCATGTTTTGATATATAATTACTTTCTTGCATGGAATCTGTACCAACCAAAAACATCCCTAAAGCTTGTTTACCTAGTACCTTTATGTCAGTTCTTTTCAAAGGCTCTGTGTAGCCGCTTTCAGACAATAGTATTGCATGTTGTTTTGCAACTGCTATCTGTCTGTCTTTGTTTACAACTACAACGTCTTTTCCTTTTTGCAAAAGGTTTAGGTCAAAAGCTTCATAGGCAGAAGTGGATACTTTAGCCATCCCAATAGTTAGGAAATGTTCTTGTAGTACGTTTAATTGTACATCGCCTTTTTGGAATTGATCTTGAGCTCTCAAAGCCATTTCTTTTGAGCCCCCTCCACCAGGGATTACGCCTACACCAAACTCTACAAGTCCCATATAAGTTTCCGCTGCTGCAATCACTTTATCTGCATGAAGAGACAATTCACATCCACCACCTAATGTCATACCGTGCGGAGCAGAGATAGTCGGAATTGAAGAGTAACGCATGCGCATCATAGAATCTTGGAAGTATTTAATCGCCATGTTAAGTTCGTCATATTCTTGTTCTGCAGCCATCATAAATATCATACCGATATTAGCTCCTACAGAAAAATTTGCTCCTTGATTACCTACAACTAAACCGGCAAAATCTTTTTCAGCTAAATCAATTGCTTTGTTTAATCCGGCTAAAACATCGCCCCCAATAGTATTCATTTTCGATTGAAATTCTAAATTAAGAATCCCATCGCCGATATCTTCGATTACAACTCCAGAGTTTTTAAATACTTCGTTTGTTTTTCTAATATTATCTAAAATGATAAAACTGTCTTGTCCAGGAACTTTTATTTGTGTCTTACTAAGAATATCATAGGCATAAGTAGCGCCTTCTTTTATCGAATAAAAAGAGGTGTATCCAGAAGCTAACATGTTGTCAACCCATGCAGCGGGTTCTAATCCTTCAGTTTTCATTAATTCAATTCCTTTTTCCACTCCAATAGCATCCCATATTTGAAAGGGGCCATGTTCCCAGCCGAATCCTGCCTTCATGGCATTATCAATTTTATACAATTCGTCTGTGATTTCAGGAATTCTATTTGAGACGTAAGCAAACAGTGATGAAAAACTTTTTCGGTAAAACTCGCCAGCCTTATCTTTTCCGCTGACTAATATTTCAAAGCGGTCTATAACTTTATCTACAGATTTAGTGAGTTCCAAAGTAGCAAATTTGGCTCGCTTTGAAGAGCGGTATTCTAGGGTGTTTAAATCTAAACTTAAAATTTCCTTTTTGCCTTCAGCAGAAACTGATTTTTTATAAAACCCTTGTTTTGTTTTGCTGCCTAACCATTTGTTCTCCATCATGATTTTGATGAAGTCTGGTAATTCAAACAGCTCAAGACGCTCATCTTTTAGACAATTTTCTCTTATTCCGTTAGCCACATGAACCAATGTGTCCAAGCCAACTACGTCTACAGTTCTAAAGGTTGCTGACTTTGGTCGACCAATGACAGGTCCTGACAACTTGTCGACTTCCTCAATTGTAAGATCTAGATCTTTAACGGAGTGAAATAAACTTTGAATGCTAAAGATTCCGACTCTATTTCCAATAAATGCTGGTGTATCTTTTGCAATTACAGATGTTTTTCCTAGAAATTTTTCTCCATAACTTCCTAAAAAGTCAAGAACATCAGAAGCTGTTTTAGGTCCTGGGATAATTTCAAATAATTTTAGGTAGCGTGCAGGATTAAAAAAGTGAGTTCCACAAAAGTGTTTTTGGAAATCTTCACTACGCCCTTCACTCATAAATTTTATGGGTATGCCAGACGTATTAGAAGTAATTAAGGTTCCTGGAGTTCTGTATTTTTCCAGGTTTTCGAAGACTTGCTTTTTGATATCCAATCGTTCTACTACAACTTCCATAATCCAGTCAACACCGGCCACTTTTTGTATATCGTCTTCAAGATTTCCCGTCGTTATTCGATTTGCAAAATTTTGATGATAAATAGGGGAGGGTTTCGATTTTAACGAATTTTTTAGTGCTTCATCCACAAGGCGATTTCTAACAGCTTTATCTTTTAGAGTTAACCCTTTGCTATTTTCTTTTTCAGTGAGCTCTTTAGGGATAATATCTAAGAGTAACACGTTGACTCCAATATTAGCAAAATGACAAGCTATCCCACTTCCCATAATCCCTGACCCAATAATAGCAACTTTTTTAATTCTTCTTGTTTTCATGTATGAGTTAATTGGTTTTTTAGAATATTTTTTTATTGGAAATTAGGGTTATTATAGAATCAGAAACTTCAAAGAAGTTTTTTAGTTTTTCTTGGGAAACCTCGTCTCTGATAACATTGTTAAATTTTAATACGTTTTTCTTTACTTCATCTCTGTTTTTTATGCCTTGCTTAGTAAGATGAATAATTACACCTCGACCATCATTTGGATTAGGCAACCTTTCTATTAAATTCATACTTTCCAGCGTTTTTAATATCCTAGACAAGCTAGTGGCTTCCATTCCCATTTTTGGTCCTAGTGATGTAGACGAAGTTCCATTTTGAGGGTCCACACTTAGTAAAGTAAAACCTGTAGCCATTGTAATTCCGTAATTTGAAGCTTCTTCATTGTACATCTTCTGAACTGCTAACCAAGTTGTTCTTAAAACATAGTCTATTGTTTTATCTTTCATTTCTTTTACAATTTCCTTTATCAAATATAATAATTTTTACTATGCACGCATAGTAAAATACAATAAAGTTATGCATGCATAACTCTATTGTAAAAGGTGAAATGATATTAGCTTATTTAGTCCTCTTGGTAGATTTTTTCGGATAAATGTATGTAAAGGTCAAAAATTACACTCCGCTTCATTTTCATAGTAGGGGTTAGGTGACCACCTTCAATAGACCAAACTTCAGGAGTTAGTTCAAACTTTTTAATTTGTTCCCATTTTCCGAACCGCTGATTAGAATTATTAATCTCTAATTGGATACGTTCTTTTATTACATTGGATGAGCATATGGCATCAGGTGTAAAGTCTATATTGATTTTTTTACGCTTGATCCACTCGTAAATAAACTCAAAGTTAAGTTGAATTAGAGCGGCAGGCATTTTTTGATTTTCCCCTATAACCATAACCTGTTCAATAAAATTTGATTCTTTTAGATCATTCTCCATTAGTGTTGGAATGATGTATTTTCCTCCAGATGTTTTAAACATTTCTTTTTTCCTTCCAGTAATTTTCAAAAAACCTTCTGTATCCACTTCGCCTTTATCTCCAGTGTGAAAATAGTCTCCACTCATAACTTCTGCAGTTTTTTCAGGATCTTTATAATAACCTTGCATTACATTGGGTCCCTTGATTAAAATCTCACCATCTTCTGCAATTTTTACTTCAACATTTGAAATTGGTTTCCCAACTGTTCCAAGTTTGAAATTCCCACCTGAGTACATAGCAACCGAAACAATAGGAGATGTTTCTGTCAATCCATATCCCTCCATAATCATCATTCCCGAAGCACAAAATATTCTAGCTAATCTTGGGTGCAGTGCAGCACTTCCTGAAACCATAGTGTTGAGCTCTCCTCCGAGAGCTGCTTTCCATTTACTAAAGATCAATTTTTGTGCTACTTTAAGTTGCAACTCATACCAGAAGCCATTGGCTTTGTAGGGTTCGTAGCGTTCTCCTAACTTGATAGCCCAAAAAAATAGTGCTTTTTTAAGTCCGTTCAATTCACTTCCTTTCGCATTAATTTTATTAAAGACTTTCTCTAATAATCTAGGTACTACGCTCATTAAGTTAGGTTTAATCTCCTGTGCGTTTTCACCAATCTTATCAATCGATTCGGCAAAATAAATACTCACTCCAGCGTGTTGATATATGTATATTAATACCCGTTCAAAAATGTGACACAAGGGTAAAAAACTAAGTACTCTTGCTTTTTCTAATAAAGGTAATCTAGGTAGTCCAGCAAGAATATTTTCAACAACGTTATAATGTGATAACATTACTCCCTTTGGTTTTCCCGTAGTCCCAGAAGTATAAATTATGGTTGCTAAGTCAGATGGAAGAACTTCAGATTTTCGCAATTCTACCTGGTCTTGCGTACTTGTATCAGCACCAAGTTTAAATAATTCAGTATAATTTTTACATCCAGAAATTTCATCAAAACTATAAACCTCTTTAAGTTTAGTATTATCTTTTACTTTGAGAATTTTATTATAAACTTCTTTATCAGAAACAAAACAATACACAGCCTCACTATGGTTTAATACATATTCATAATCTTTTGATGAAATTGTAGGGTAAATAGGAATATTTTGTGCACCTATCTGTAGAACACCAACATCAACAATGCACCATTCAGTGCGATTATTTGTTGATATTACTGCTATTTTATCTCCCTTTTGAACACCTAATTTCAATAATGCCCGACTTAGAGTATTGGCTTTGTCTAAGTATTCTTTTGTAGACGTTTTAATCCAATTACCATCCTTTTTTGTAATCAGAGCATCCTCTAAATTATGTGTTTCTAGCTGATAGTACGCAAAGTCAAATAGTCGGGTGATTGGTTTCATTTTGATTTAATAAGCTTGTTTATATGCAAAATACTAATTTTAAAGCTACTATCAAACTCCAATCTTTACAAATGGTATTATTTAAATAAATCTTGAAAAACTTAATCAACTGTTCATCTCAACCCATAATTTAGCATTTACAAATGCTTCTAACCATGGTGATACTTCGTCTGATCTATTTTCAGGATAACAGGCCCAATTCCATTGGAATATTGAACGTTCTATATGAGGCATTGTTACCAGATGACGTCCAGAAAGATCACACATCATTGCAGTGCTAAAATCAGAACCATTAGGATTGTGGGGGTATGAGTCATGTGCATATTTTCCAACAATATGGTATTTAGATTCTTCATAAGGAAGATCAAACTTTCCTTCCCCATGTGATATCCAAACTCCTAATGTACTGCCCTCTAGCGATGATAACATCACAGAGTTGTTTTTTTGAATAGTTACTGAAGTAAATGCACTTTCATGTTTTTGAGAATCATTATGAACCATTTTACCATGCTTGCTATGCTCAGGGGTTATAAGTTCTAATTCCATCCAAAGTTGACACCCATTACAAATACCAATGGACAAAGTATCTTCTCTAGAAAAGAAATTCTTGAGTGCTAATTTAGCTTTCTCATTATACTTAAAAGCGCCTGCCCATCCCTTGGCAGAACCAAGGACATCACTATTACTAAATCCACCAACAGCCCCAATAAATTTAATATCCTCAAGCGTTTCACGACCAGAGATTAAATCTGTCATGTGGACATCTTTCACATCAAATCCTGCTAAATACATGGCATTAGCCATCTCACGTTCGGAGTTACTTCCTTTTTCTCTAATGATTGCTGCTTTTGGTCTATTTGTTGATTTTTTGATGGATAGTTTACCAGTAAAGAGTTTAGGAAATTTAAAACTTAGAGGTTGTTTTTTATAGTTGTCATATCTGCTTTGAGCCAATCCGTTAGCAGTTTGTTTTTGATCTAACAAGAAGGAAGTTTCATACCATACATCTCTAAGTTCAGCGATGTCTAACGAAAACTCATTTATTCCGCTGATAATATTTAGATTAGGTTGGGTCGTAACGTTTCCAATTTTAAAATATTCAATTGAGGCTTTAGAGAGATCTAGTTCAATGGAATCATCTGTTGATTGAAACACAATACCAGAATTTTCAGCAAACAATAATTTAATACTATCCAACTCATTAATCTCGTTGAAATTTAAATCAGCACCCAAATTGTTTTCTGAGAAACATAGTTCCAGTAGGGTTGTAATTAAGCCACCCGAAGCAACGTCGTGTCCTGCAACAATTTTATTTTTTTTAATTAAATCTTGTAACGTATTAAAAACGTTCTTCAAATAAGAAGCACTTTTGACATTTGGGGTTTCATTTCCAATTTTATTTAACACTTGGCCAAATGCACTCCCTCCTAATTTAAAAGCATCTCGAGATATGTTAATGTAATATATAGAACCTGCATTGGCTTTGAATAAAGGTTCAACTATTTTTGAAATAGCATTACAATTTCCTACGGCTGAAATAATAACGGTTCCTGGTGAAATTACATCTCCTTCAGGGTATTTTTGCTTCATTGAGAGCGAATCCTTCCCAGTAGGCACATTAATTCCAAGTTCAATAGCAAATTCAGAAATAGACTCAACTGCATTATATAAGCGTGCGTCTTCGCCTTCGTTTTTACATGGCCACATCCAATTGGCAGACAGTGAAACACTAGCCAACCCGTCTTTTAAAGGAGCCCAAATAATATTAGTAAGTGCTTCGGTAATAGCAACACGACTACCGGCTTTAGGGTCTATCAAAGCCGCAATTGGTGCATGTCCAATTGAGGTAGCAATTCCTTCTTGACTATTGTAATCTAACGCCATGACACCAACATTATTTAAGGGTAATTGCAAGGGTCCTACACACTGTTGTTTAGCTACTTTTCCGCCGACACAGCGGTCTACTTTGTTAGTTAACCAGTCTTTGCACGCAACAGATTCAAGTTTTAATACAGATTTTAAATAAGTTTGGAATAAATCTACAGAGTAGGAAGCAGATTTATAATTCCTAACAATTGTTTTATCATTTAAAATGGTTTTAGGAGAACTCCCAAACATGTCTTCTAAGTTAAAGTCCATTGGCTTGTTTCCATTGGATCTAGACTCAAACACAAATCGATGATCATCTGTAACTTCCCCTACTGTGTACATCGGAGAACGTTCTCTGTCTGCAATTTTTTGTAAGGTATCAATATTTTTTTCAGAGATAACAAGCCCCATTCGTTCTTGAGATTCATTTCCAATTAATTCTTTATTTGATAGGGTAGGATCTCCCACAGGGAGTTGGTCTAAGTCAATTTTTCCTCCCGTATCTTCAACTAATTCAGATAGACAGTTTAGATGGCCTCCAGCCCCATGATCATGAATAGAAACAATGAAGTTCTCTTCGCTTTCAATCATACCTCTAATAGCATTAGCCGCTCGCTTTTGCATTTCAGGATTTGAACGCTGTACGGCGTTGAGTTCAATTCCACTAGACAAAGTTCCTGTATCGGCAGAAGAAACAGCTGCTCCTCCCATTCCAATACGGTAATTATCTCCACCAAGGATGACAATTTTATCTTCTTTTTTTGGTGTGTCTTTTAAAGCTTGATCTGCTTTTGCGTAGCCAATACCACCAGCTTGCATTATAACTTTATCAAACCCTAAACGTTGTGCATTTTCTTTGTGTTCAAAAGTAAGTACGGAACCGCTAATTAGTGGCTGTCCAAACTTATTTCCAAAATCAGATGCGCCATTTGATGCTTTGATCAAAATATCCATTGGGCTTTGGTAAAGCCATTTCCGTTCTTTAAATCCTGATTCCCATGGACGGTTTTCATTTAATCGTGAATAAGAGGACATATAAACCGCCGTGCCTGCTAATGGCAAAGATCCTTTACCTCCAGCAAGGCGGTCTCTAATTTCACCTCCAGAACCAGTGGCAGCGCCATTAAAGGGTTCTACTGTAGTAGGAAAGTTATGTGTTTCAGCTTTTATAGAAATTACAGATTCAAAATTTTCTGTGGTATAATAATCTGGTTTATCCGCACTCTTAGGAGCAAATTGCTGAACTACTGGACCCTTTATAAATGCGACATTATCTTTGTAGGCAGAAACAATATTATTAGGATGTTGTTTTGAGGTTTCTTTTATGAGTTTAAATAACGAAGTTGACTTTTTTTTTCCATCAATAATAAAAGTTCCGTTAAATATTTTGTGACGACAGTGTTCTGAATTGACTTGAGAAAACCCAAAAACTTCAGAATCTGTAAGTGGTCTTTCTATTTTTTCACTTACTTGTTTTAGGTAGTTAATTTCGTCATCATTTAATGATAGCCCTTGTTGTATATTATAAGCAGAAATATCATTTATGTTATTTATTGGCTCAGGGTCAATATCAATATTAAAAGTTGTTTGGTTTAAGTTATCAAAAAACTCATAAATCATTGGGTCAAAATCATAGTATCCAATTTCACAACTATTGAATTCCTCAATTCTAATAATACCTTTAATTCCCATATTTTGGGTGATTTCTACGGCATTTGTGCTCCATGGTGTAATCATTGCAGCGCGTGGTCCAACAAATTTTGAATCGAGTATTGTGCGTTCTATTTTTGGTTGATCGCCAAAAAGCCATTCAAGTTTGGCAATAGTTTCATAAGTAATGTTGCTTACTGTTTGAACCGCAAAAACCTTAGTATTAAGGTTTCCAAAAAAATGAATCATCCGTTTTATTTTGAATATTACTTATACTACAAATTTATGATTTTTACGAATAATTATAGATGATTTAAATTTCTATTTACAGTAGTTATTCACTAGTTTTAAACATCATTAATTTGAGAAAAAATTGCAAATTATCACGGAAATTAGTGTAAAATTATTTTTTTTCTAAGAGCGCCATATAGAAACCATCATATCCAGTTTCATGGGCTAGAATTTTTTTATCTTTTATAAATGTAAAATCGGCTCCATAATCGGATTTTAAAAATGTTTTAATTTGAGTTTCATTTTCTGATGGCAATACAGAACAAGTCGCATAGACCATTTTCCCTTTAGATTTAACCATTTTAGAATATTGCTGCAGAACTTCTTGCTGAGTTTTACGAATTTTATCTATGAACTCAGGTTGTAACTTCCATTTAGAGTCAGGGTTTCGTCTTAAAACTCCTAAACCTGAACAGGGCGCGTCAATTAACAAACGATCTGCTTTTCCATATAACTTTTTGATTGGTTTAGTAGAGTCAATTACTTTCATTTCAATGTTATGAGCACCATCTCTTCTAGCTCTAATTTTTAGTTTTTTCAACTTACTTTCATAAATATCCATAGCCACAACGGAGCCTTTATTTTCCATAAGAGCAGAAAGGTGTAAGGTTTTTCCACCGGCACCAGCACAACTATCCACCACTTTCATCCCTGGCTTTACATCCAAAAAGTCAGCGACTAGTTGAGATGAGGCATCTTGAACTTCAAACCAACCATCTTTAAAAGCTTCAGTGATAAATACATTTGAACGTTCTTTTAGCTGTAAAGCATAAGGATACCCTTTGATTTCTAAAGTTTCAATGCCTACTGATTCAAGTTTAAGCTTCAAGTTTGACTTGGATGTTTTAAGGGTGTTAACTCTCAGAATTACATCTGCTTGTTTATTTTGCATGGCTAATTCCTTTGTCCACTTGGCCTCTCCTAATTCTTTAACGCCTAGTTCGTCAATCCAATCGGGGATTGATTCACGAAATTTCCGGTCTTTTGAGAGTTCATCAAAACGGCCTTTTATTTTTCGACTTGGTGTACCTTCAAAATATTTCCAATCTGGAAGTTTAATACCTTTTAAGGTAGCCCATACTGCAAATAGACGCCAAGCATCATCTCTACTAAAAGGTTCTTTTACTTTTGCAATTTCAGCATATAGTCGTTTCCAACGTACGATATCATAAGTCGTCTCGGCAACAAAACCACGATCTCGACTTCCCCAACGTTTGTCGCGTTTAAGAAGTTTTTGAATTACTTTGTCAGCATATTCTTCTTCATTAAATATTAGTAAAAGTCCATCAATGATGGCAAAACATAAGTTTCTGTGTAAGCGCATAAGTATGTTAATTATTGCTGCAAAGTTACGTTTAATAATGCGAATTATTACAGATTATATGTATATTGAAAATGTTCTATTTTTCAAACACAGCTAAACATGAAGCCACCTTTATTTATAAGTCTATTTACGCTTATTATTTTTAGCTGCATGGTCTCCCCAGATCCAAAGTATACTCCAATTGTATCTCTTAAAATACATGATGTAATTAAAGATTCACTTCTAAATATTAGAGCCTTAGAAATAGAAGACAACTTTGTTAGAGCAGTAAGTGCTATTGGTGATTCTTATTCGGTTGATTTAAAAACTAATAAAGTTTTTGTCAATCGTGTTAATATAGACACAATTAACTTTCGAGCATCTGCAATAGTCAATAATCATTATTTTACTCTAAGTATTGGTGATCCAGCATATTTGTTTAAGAATACTGAACTGGTATACACAGAAACACATCCAAATGTATTTTATGATGCACTTCATTTTTGGAATTCTATGGAGGGAATCGCAATTGGAGACCCTGTTGATGGCTGTATGAGTATTCTTATTACACGAAACGGAGGGAATAGTTGGGACAAAGTTTCCTGCGAAGTGTTGCCTTCATCTAGGGAAGGTGAAGCCGCTTTTGCAGCCAGTGACACTAATATTGCCATTGTGGATAATCATACATGGGTTGTTACTGGCGGGCTTTCAAGCCGGATACTAGTATCTCATGATAAAGGGGTCAGTTGGTCTGTCGTAGATATTCCCATTGTTCAGGGAAAAGAAACTACAGGAGCATTTTCAATTGATTTCTATGATTCATTAAATGGTTTTGCAATAGGAGGGGACTATACAAATCCAAAAGCCATGCACTCAAACAAAATTCGAACAAGCGACGGGGGTATTTCATGGAAAGTCGTTGCTCAAGATCAATCTCCAGGATACAGGAGTTGTGTTCAGTACATACCCAATAGTAATGCAAAGGGGCTGGTGGCTGTTGGTTTTAGAGGAATTAATGTAACTAATAATGCAGGGGAAAGCTGGAAGCTCCTTAGTGATGAAAGTTTCTATACATTACGATTCTTAAACGATAGCATAGCTTATGCTGCAGGGAATGGTAAACTATCTAAAATCACTTTTAACTAGTGATTTCTGGGATTGATAATCATTGGTGTTTTTGTTCTTTAGACCTATGTTTTAATCTGTCCATCATGCGACGGTTAAACCCATCCTCGGCTATTTTAAGTAATATAATCTTCTTATTTGAAATAATATCTTCTAATTTAGTTCGAAACGATCGTTTTAGTTGTAGCAACTCATCTTCAATCGCTATCATTTCATTGAGTTTAGACAACGCTTCTGCTTCTGAAATCACATTAATTTCTTTTTTTAAATTATCTTTGAGATCTTTTAGTTTTTCATGTCTTAGTTCCATACAGGCTTTTTCAAAGGCATTATAAATAGGCCAAAACTTCTCAGCTTCATCAGAAGATAAATCTAATTTATCTGTAATAAATTCAACTTTTAAAGTCCTTATTTTGTCTTTCATCCCTTTTCTTCCAGGGGGTTGCGCCATTAAATTTAGTGTTGTAAAAAACAGGCAGCTTAATAATATAAGTTTTTTCATGATTTTATTTTTAATCAATTAGTAAGGTCTCTACGGACGCGTTTTGTAATATGAAACTTTCTATTTCAGAATATGAAAAATTAAACATGGACAGGTCGTTAAGTTCATCCATAGTTAAAATATTTGACAGCAATTCACTTTGATCTACTTCGTTTAGAAGGTAGTTTTCTAAGCTTTCTAAGCTAATTTTTTCATTGTCTTTTTTCGGCATGGAAAACATGAATAATAAAATCAATACAGCAGCAATTCCAGATAAATAAAATGAATATTTTTTATTTAGTTTTCTTGAGTTAGTGACTTTTGATGTTTTTGGAATTGATACGTTAAAATTATTTAAGTAACCTTCAGGAGTTTTAAAACCTGTTTTTTGAACTTTATTTTTCAATTCTTGTTCTATAAAAAAATCCGCATAAAAACTTTCAAAATAATCTTTAGGTACTTTAAAGGGAATTTTTTTATAAATTTTATTAAGGCTCATATTGTTTTGACTTTTCTATATTTAATTGGTTTAATGATCAATTAAATATGTTTTTATTTTTTTTACAGCGATGTGATATGATGCTTTTAACGCTCCTTCACTCGTTTCTAAAATAACAGACATATCTCTGTATTTAATATTATCAAAATACCGCATATTAAATACAAGTTGTTGTATTCTTGGTAACTGCGCAATGGCTTTCTGTAATTTTAGTTGAATTTCATCGCCATCAAAATAAACATCAGTAACTAAGTTTTGTAGTGCATTTTCATTTAGGGTTTCATTAGAAACTTTATTTCGTCTCGCTTTGGAGTTTAAAAATGTAATTGACTCATTGGTAGCTATTCGATACATCCAGGTGTATAGCTTACTATCTCCATTAAATTTATCTATATTTTTAAATACTTTTACAAAAGTGTTTTGCAAAACATCATCTGCATCGTCGTGAGATATTACAATTTTCCGTATGTGCCAATAGAGATTTTCTTTGTAACGCTTTATTAGCGTTTTAAAGGCCAACTCTTTTGAGTCATCAAATTTAAGTTGTGATAAAAGCTTGGCTTCGTTTTGCAATTAGTTTATTTTATAAATAAGACTACTAAAACTACTTTTAGTTTAAATCTTAGTGTTTTATTGAAACGATTGCATAGCAACAAGGTTACTGTAGACTCCTTTTTTGTCTAATAATTCTTGGTGTTTTCCTTGTTCAACGATTTCACCTTTTTGCATTACAATAATCTCATCTGCATTTTGTATGGTAGAGAGTCTATGAGCTATGACAATAGATGTTCTATTTTTCATCATATTTTCTAGAGCGACTTGTACCAAGCGTTCACTTTCTGTATCGAGTGCTGAGGTTGCCTCATCAAGAATCATGATAGGCGGATTTTTTAGCACCGCTCTAGCAATACTTAAACGTTGTTTTTGACCACCTGACAATTTATTTCCAGAATCTCCAATGTTAGTATTAATTCCGTTAGGTAAGTCTTTTACAAACTCCCATGCATTGGCAATTTCTAAGGCTTTAATAATTTCATTGTCGCTTGCATTATCTTTGCCTAATATTATATTATTTTTGATGGAATCATTAAATAAAATAGAATCTTGTGTAACTAGCCCTATTAAGTTTCTTAAAGAATGCTTAGTAATGGTTTTAATATTCGTTCCGTCAATTTCAATATATCCGTCATTTACGTCATAAAATCGGGTCACTAAATTGGCGATAGTTGATTTACCACTTCCAGATTGACCAACGAGTGCGACTGTTTTTCCTTTTGGTACAGAAATAGAAAAGTTTTTTAGAACGAATTCATCTTCGTATTTAAAGTTAATTTTCTTTAATTTAATATCTTCATCAAAACTTGTTTTGTTAGTTGCATCTGAAACGTCTTCTAAAGTAGAATCTGTATGGAGTATATCCATGACGCGTTCTGCAGCTGCGTTACCACGTCTGATGCTGTAACTAGCTTTGCTGATGGCCTTTGCTGGTGTGAGAATTTGATAGGCTAAGCCCATATAAACCAGAAATAAGCTAGGGTCCAGTGTTTTTTCGTTCAAGACCATTTGTCCTCCATACCACAACAATGCTGCAATAACAGAAATACCTAAAAATTCACTTGTTGGGCCTGCTAAGTTTTGTTTGTTTAGTAACTTATTTGAGTAATTATAAAATCTTTTAGTTGAATCCTCAAATTTGGTGCTAAAAATTCTTTCTGCGTTAAACCCTTTAATTACTTTAAGTCCCGAAAGCGTTTCATCAACAATTGATAAAAAATGACCTTGTTCTTTTTGGACTTTGTTAGAGTTGCGTTTTAGTGATTTTCCAATTAAAGAAATCACAAATCCAGACACAGGAATGAAAATCAATACAAACAAGGATAATTTGACACTAATTACAAACATGGATGTAATGGTAAATATAATCGTGAGAGGTTCTCTAATAATCAATTCTAAAATAGATAAAAAAGAATGTTGAATTTCAAGAACGTCGGTTGAGATTCTTGACATGGTGTCTCCTTTTCTTTTTTCAGAGTAAAACGCCAATGGAAGGCTTGTTATTTTTTTGTAAAGGTCATTTCTTAAATCTTTTAAAACCCCATTTCTTAAAAAAGTTATGAAAAACATAGCTAGGTAATTGAATACATTTTTAAGTAAAAAAGAAACGATAACGAATCCGACCATAAAAATTAGCACATCGTCGCTCCCTTCTGACTTTTTAAGTGTCACAAAATAGTTCAAGTAACTTTCACCATAATTTGTGATTTCACCCAGCCCTTCCCATTGAGGTTTTAAATAGACCGGCTTAGAATCACCAAAAAGGACTTTAAGCATCGGAAACAATGACAGCATGGAAAGCGTAGCAAATAACGCATAAAAAATATTGCTAACAATATTTAGTATAGCATAGGTTTTGTAGGGAACCGCATAGCGAAAAATTTGTTTTAAATAATTCATTAACTAAAATTCATTTCTGTAATTATGGCGTTTATTTTAGTATTCAACAGTTTTTCGGTCTCTGAAAAATCATTTGCACAGTTAAGTGGGCAATTTACGCTAAGATAAAACTTTATTTTGGGTTCTGTTCCGCTGGGACGTAAGGCTACTCTAGTGCCATCTTCTGTAGTGTAAATTAATACATCTGATTTTGGAATTAAAATATCTTCAGTTGTTCCCGATTTTAGATTCTTGCACAATGACAATTTATAATCATGTACTGTAACCACTTTAGATCCTTGAATTGATGATACAGGGTTGTTTCGAGCAGCTTCCATAATGTTAGTAATTTCTTGACTCCCTTCGATACCTTTTTTTGATAAAGAAACTAAACGTTCATTGTAAAAGTCATGCTCTACATAAATATCAACTAGTTCTTTAAAAAATGAACTATCGTTTGATTTCGTATAAGCAGCAATTTCACATGCTAATAGTGTAGCCGTAACAGCATCTTTATCTCTTACAAAATCGCCTACCATAAACCCAAAACTTTCTTCGCCACCTCCTATAAAATCGAGTGTAGGGAAGTCTTTAATCATTTTGGCAATCCATTTGAATCCTGTTAATCCTATTTTGCATTCTACTCCGTAAGCTTTTGTAAGCTTTGAGAGCATTGGCGTCGAAACAATTGTTGAGCCCACAAATTGATTTCCATTGATATTTCCTCTTTGTTTCCATAAATCCAAAAGGAATTTGGTCATCATAATCATGGTTTGATTGCCATTGAGTAATACCATTTCATTATCAAAATTTCGAACTGCTATTCCTAATCGATCACAGTCAGGATCAGTCCCAATGACTATGTCCGCCTGTGTTTCATTTGCAAGGTCCAAAGCCATTTTTAATGCCTCTGGTTCTTCTGGATTTGGGGATTTTACTGTTGGAAAATCTCCGTCAGGCTTTGATTGTGCCTCAACCAAATTGACATTTGTATATCCTGCGCGCTTAAGAGTTTCAGGAATTACGGTAATTGATGTTCCGTGAAGGGCTGTAAATACAACTGAAAGATTCGCTCTGCTTTTGGGTGTATTTATTTCTAAGCTTCCACTTTTTACAGATGCGTTGATAAACACATCATCGACTTCTTTACCAATTGAGTGAATTAGATTTTTATTGGCAGAAAAATTAATATCGCTATATTCTAGAGCGTTAATAACATTAATTATTTCTCCATCATAGGGAGGTACAAGTTGTCCGCCATCTTCCCAGTACACTTTATATCCGTTGTATTCAGGAGGATTGTGAGAGGCTGTTAAGACAATTCCACATTGACATCCTAAATACTTCAAGGCAAATGATAGTTCAGGGGTGGCTCGTAAGTCTTCAAATAAAAAGACTTCGATATTGTTTGCTGAAAATACATCAGCTACAATTTGTGCAAGTTCTTTACTGTTGTGTCTGCAATCAAAAGCGATAACTGTTTTTATATCTTGATTGGGATATATTTTATGTAGGTATTCACTAAGACCTTGTGTGTTTTTTCCTAAGGTATATTTATTGATTCTGTTGGTTCCAACTCCCATCACTCCTCGCATACCACCAGTTCCAAACTCTAAGTTCTTGTAAAAACTATCCTGAAGTTCTTTTGGGTTATTAGCTTGTAAGTCTTGTATTCTAGTTTTAGTTTCTTGGTCAAAAAATGAAGACAACCAATTGTTGACTGTGTTTTGGATTTCTAGTTCTGATCTCAGCATTTAAATACTATATTTAGTTATGTTTGTTTGGTTAATAATTTTAGCGATAAGTTGTTGTTAGTTCGACTCTTTTGAAATATGGTAGCGTTCTTTATTTTTTTGGTTTTGAAGAATTATTTCACCTAAAAATCCAGCTACAAAAAATTGAGATCCTATAACCATGGTTGTAAGTGCTATAAAAAATTCTGTTCTCTCTGCAATAAGTCGTCCAGTCGGATTTATAAATAATTTGTCAATTCCAAGATAGAAAGCAAATCCCAATCCAATAACAAACATGATGACTCCTAAAAACCCAAAAAAATGCATAGGGCGTCGCCCAAACTTAGAAATAAACCAAATCGTTATTAAATCTAAGAATCCATTTACAAATCGTTCCATACCAAATTTTGTTTTTCCATATTTTCTTGCTTGATGAATTACTACCTTTTCTGTGATGTTAGTAAAGCCTGAATTGACAGCCAACACAGGTATATATCTATGCATCTCTCCATAAACCTCAATGGTCTTTACAACTTCGTTTCGGTAGGCCTTTAGTCCACAGTTAAAGTCATTTAGAGTTAGTCCGGATATTTTTCTTGCAGCCCAATTAAATAGTTTTGAGGGTAAATTCTTGCTAAAAAATGAATCATACCTAATTTTTTTCCAACCCGAAACTATATCATATCCGTGATCTTTAATCATGTTATAAAGTACAGGAATTTCGTCTGGACTGTCCTGTAAGTCGGCATCCATTGTGATTACGACATCTCCACTAGTTCGTGCAAAACCCGCATGTAATGCTTGAGATTTTCCAAAGTTTTTAGAAAATTTTATTCCCTTTACAGTATTATTTTTAGCACAAATTTTTTGAATGACTTTCCAGGAAAAGTCTGAACTTCCGTCGTCAACAAAAAGAATCTCGTAAGACATATGATTGGATTGCATTACAGATGCAATCCAATCATGTAATTCTTCTATGGAATCTTGTTCGTTTAGTAATGGTATAACAACTGAAATATTCATTAAACTTACTTTTGAATTCCAAAAGTAAAAAAATTAAGCGTCTTTCGACTCAGTTTTCTTAACGATTAATCCTACAATTAGTCCAGTAACTGCATAAAAGACAAGTCTAAATATGAATGCTTGTGTTTGAGCTCCTAATGAAAAGTTGTCATTTTTGCTAGCCTCCTCAATCGCAGCCGTGACATCTTCTTGAGGTAAACCAAAACGCTCCATAGTTTCTTTGGTCAATATTAAAAATTGTTCGTTGAGGTAGATTGCAGCTTCTGGGTCAATATAAGTAAAAATAGCTATTCCAACAATTGAAGATATTAGTGTACCGACTGCAATGGTAATGAAGTAGTATGTGAATGCTTCTTTAAAGGAAATAAATCCTCCAGAAAGTTTTCTGCTATTAATTGACGATACAGTTCCAAATGCAAGAACTATAAAAAACATAATAATTCCTAGCCAAGGATTAATGAACAAGTCGAGATCTATTCCATAAATAATTATGGTAACAACTGACGTAATTGCTCCTAGGTAGAGTCCGTAGTTAATAGCGGCAGTTTTAGTTGTTTGTTCCATGTTAAATTAAATTTATATTAGATTCTTAATATTAGTCAGATATTGTAAATATTTGTTACAATTAACGAAAAAAAAATAATATTAATAAACTATTGTAGATTTATAAAAAATATATAAATTTGCAATTCCAAAAAATGATTCAAATAGCTAAGTGATGAAAAAAGATATACACCCAGAAAATTATAGAGTAGTAGCTTTTAAAGACATGTCGAATGATGATGTTTTTTTAACAAAATCTACAGCAGATACAAGCGAAACTTTAGAAGTAGATGGTGTAGATTACCCACTAATAAAAATGGAAATTTCTAGAACATCTCATCCTTACTACACTGGCAAATCTAAATTAGTTGATACTGCTGGACGAATAGATAAATTTAAAACTAAATACGCTAAGTTTAAGAAATAAGTTTATTTCTTTTAAATTATATTTTAAAAGCCTTTCAACTATTGAAAGGCTTTTCTTATTTTTACACAAAGATTTGGTATGAATTATATACTTTTTGACGGTCCAAATAGAGATGCGTTATTGCCATTTACATACACACGTCCCGTAGCTGATATTCGTATTGGAATTTTAACCATTCGAGAAAAATGGGAGTTATCTTTAGGGGCCACCACCACCACGATAACAGAAGATTACCTTTCTGAAAAGTATCCTATGGTAGAAATGGAAGATAATGTCATGATTAATGCTTCCTATTTACCTTCTGTTTCCTTGCTGAATCAAGTTAAAAACTTGTCCAAAAATCAAGCTATTTATGATGGTGATACCATTGTTGCTTTCTTTAGCTCTGAAGACCAAGACATAGATTTTGATTTGTTTAAGATTCTTCGTTGTGATGATTCTGTTATTAAAGTAGAAAAAACTTGGGATATTTTCTCTAAAAATGGAGCTGCAATTACTGCTGATTTTGAGCTAATTACGGATGGCAGAACTTCGGCAGCAATTCCAGAAAGAACCGAAGCATTTAATACTGAAAAGATATTTATTGAAGAAGGTGCTCAGTTGCCATTATGTGTTCTGAATGCGACCAATGGTCCGATATACATAGGAAAAAACTCTGAGATCATGGAAGGTAGTTTGGTGAGAGGTCCTTTTGCACTTTGCGAAGGTTCAGTACTTAAAATGGGTGCTAAGATTTACGGATCTACTACTGTAGGTCCCTACTCAAAAATAGGGGGCGAAGTTAATAATTCTGTATTTTTCGGCAATTCTAATAAGGCTCACGAGGGTTATCTAGGTAACTCTGTTGTTGGTGAGTGGTGTAATTTGGGCGCAGATACCAACAATTCAAACCTTAAAAATAATTACGCAGAAGTTCGTTTATGGAGTTACGAGTCTGAAAACTTTGCAAAAACTAGTTTACAGTTTTGTGGACTAATAATGGGAGATCATAGCAAGTGTGGGATTAATACGATGTTTAATACAGGAACAGTAATAGGAGTTAGTGCAAATATATTTGGTAGCGGCTTTCCTCGTAATTTTGTTCCAAGTTTTAGTTGGGGTGGAGCGAGTGGATTTTCTACTTATTTAACATCAAAAGCTTTTGATGTTGCAAATATTGTGATGAGTCGTCGCGGTTTAAATTTTTCTTCTCATGATAAAGCTATTTTAGAGCAGGTGTTTGAGCAAACTTCAGCGTATCGAAAGGATTAGTCTTTACGAATATTTTTAACTTCCAATAGATTTGTAGGGTTTATACCAAGTCCTTTAACATTTTTTAATGCAAAACGTACAACTTCGTCATAGAATAAGACAACTACAGGTGCTTTTTCAAGAACTAATGCATCCATTTTTTTGTAAAGGTTTATTCGACGTCCGTCATCTACTTCACTTAGAGTTTTTTGATATAAAGAATCAAATTGTATGTTTTTAAAATGAGTATAGTTCGGTCCGTTAGGAGCGAAGTTTTTACTATAAAATAATGACAAGTAGTTTTGTGCATCTGGATAATCAGCTACCCAACTTGCCCTAAACAAATCTAATTTTCCATTTGATTTTGCTGACTTTAGTGAAGATGGCGGTAAGACTTCAATTATTATTTTCAGTCCAATTATTTGTAGTTCTCGCTGGATAAACTCACAAAAACTTAAATAATTAGCTGTTGTACTTAAAGTTATTTCAGGCGTTTGATTTCCAGATTTCATTTTGTAAAGACTCAATAGTTCTTTGGCTTTTTTAGGCTTATAAGTATACCCAATGTTGTCCTGATGTCCTGGAAGTCCTTTTGGAATGAATCCACCCTTGCCAGGGATTCCAATTCCGTTCCTTAAATAAGTTATCATTTTTTCACGATCAAAGCCATAATTTAAAGCCTGACGCATTAATTGACTTTGATACTCTGTATTTTTAGAATCCATATAAAAACCTAAGTATTCTGTATTTAGATAAGGGGCTCGTATCATTTTAACGGTTGAGGTATAATTAAAATTTAGCTCCCCATTTGAATTTATAATTTCATCTTTGTATGATGCGTCTAAACCTGAAATAAAATCGATATTTCCTTGAATAAATTGAAGAAATTCACTTTGTTTATCTGCTAAAAATGTAATTGAGATAGCTTCTAAATAAGGAAGACTTTCTCCTTTTATATTTTTTTCAAAATATCGATTATTTTTCCTGAAAATTAATTTTATATTTTCCTCCCAACGTTTAAATTTGTAGGGCCCAGTTCCGATTGGGTTTGATCTAAATTCAGCTCCGTAATGAGATGTAATTTCTATCGGAACCACGCTGCAGTATTTCATAGTTAATAGGCCAAGAAATGCAGGAAATGGTTTTTTTAATTTAATTTCAAAATGACTTACATCTATTGCTTTGTAGGACTGTATGTTTTTCATTACCCAACTTCCTGGTGATGCTAATTGGGGTGATTTCAAACGATCAAAACTATAAACGAAATCATTAGCATTTACTGTTCTGGTATTGCCTTTTCCAAATAATTTATGCGGATGAAAGTAAACGTCGTCTCTCAGACTAAAAGTGTAGGTTTTATTATCTTCAGAAATAATCCAGGAACTTGCAATAGCAGGGTATATGTTTAAGGTTGAGTCCATTTGAACTAAGCCATTAAACAATTGATTTGTTGCCCATATATCGGCATTATCTTTGGCGAAAGCAGGATCCAGCGAACTTATATTTTTATGCTCATTATATCTAAAAACCTGATCAGATTTAGAATCCTCGTTAATTGTACTACAGCTTATTATAAAGTTGCAATAAACAATAAGACTCACCATGTAAAGTTGGAAGTATTTAGAGGCTTGCTTTGTCATTATAGATGTTAGTTGTAGATTTGTTTACTTGGTAAAAGTACGAGAATGATTAATAGAAAAAAAGTCGCTTTTTATACTTTAGGTTGTAAACTAAATTTTTCAGAAACTGCAACAATTGCTCGAAACATTCAAAATGAGGGTTTTGATCGTGTGGAGTTTTCTGACTTTGCTGATATATATGTAATTAATACTTGTTCGGTTACTGAGAATGCTGATAATAGATTTAAAACATTAGTAAAGCAAGCCCAGCGTGCTAATCGATCTGCTTTTATAGTAGCAATTGGGTGCTATGCGCAGCTACAACCTAAGGAGTTAGCTGATGTTAATGGAGTTGATTTAGTTTTAGGAGCTACAGAAAAGTTTAAAATTACAGATTATTTAAACCAACTCACTAAGAATGATACTGCTTTAATTCATTCTTGTGAAATCGCTGATGCTAATTTTTATGTCAGTAGTTATTCAGTTGGAGATAGAACACGTGCTTTTTTGAAAGTTCAAGATGGGTGTGATTATAAATGTACTTACTGTACAATTCCTTTGGCTCGAGGTGTTTCTAGATCTGATACGCTTCAAAATGTATTAGATAATGCAAAAAAAATCGCTAATCAAGGAATTAAGGAAATTGTATTAACTGGGGTGAATATTGGAGACTATGGGAAGGGAGAATACGTTAATAAAAAACATGAACATACTTTTTTTGAGTTAGTTCATGCTCTAGATAAAATCTCTGGTATTCAAAGATTACGAATCTCTTCAATTGAGCCAAATTTATTAAAGGACCAAACTATAGATTTTGTGGCTAATAGTAATTCTTTTGTTCCTCATTTTCATATTCCTCTTCAAAGTGGGAGCAATGCGATGCTTAAGGCGATGCGTAGGCGTTACGTGAAGGAGTTGTATGTTGATAGGGTTGAACATATTAAAAGAGTACTGCCAGATGCCTGTATCGGAGTGGATGTAATTGTAGGATTTCCTGGTGAAACCGACGAAATGTTTTTAGAAACGTATAATTTTCTAAACGATTTGGATATTTCTTATTTGCATGTATTTTCATATTCGGAACGTCCAAATACACATGCTTCGACACTTCCAAATAAAGTTTCTAAATCCCTTCGCTCTAAAAGAAGTAAAATGTTAAGAGGACTTTCGGCCAAAAAGCGTCGCGCTTTCTATGAGTCTCAAATTAATACTTCGCACACCGTTCTTTTTGAAGGAGAAAATAAGTTAGGTTACATTCACGGATTTACAGAAAATTACGTCAGAGTGAAGGCAACTTGGGATCCAAGTTTAGTAAATACTTTACATCAAGTTGTTTTAAGTGAAATTGATTCAGATGGTTTGGTGAGGATTAAATTTGGTAGCTAAATTTAGATACGAATCCCTACAGGAAGCATTTTTCTGTAGCGACGATTTCTTTTAATAAACTTTGCAACTGGTGGGCTCGTGGGAACAACACTTATTTCTTTTTCAATGATATTTTCTAGTACTAATTTTATGAAGCCTTCTAAAAAGGATTCAGACATTAAAACTTCAGGAATATTTAGTTTTGTTAAGAAAATTTTTCTTTCTTGTTGGGAGTATTCAAGAGTAGCGAGTTCTGAACCGACTTTAAGCTCATATTGGCGTAAAAAACTGTTGTCCGTTAGGTTAGATGTGTGAAACATATGATGAGATTTGGTTGAAGTTAAAATTTACCTCCTCTCGCAAAATTACAAAAAATATACCTAACCAATTAATTTAATATTATGGTGCCTCAACAAAAAATGAAAATTCCAGTTTATTTTTTGCCAGGATTAGCTGCTAATCCTAGTATATTTAAAAATATAAAACTTGATACAGATATTTTTGATATGTACTATTTAGAATGGATGATTCCATACTATAACGAGTCAATAGTTGACTACGCTTTGCGTTTTTGTAAAGAAATTAAGCACGAGAATGCTGTTTTAATCGGAGTCTCCTTTGGTGGTATAATTGCACAAGAGATGGGTTTAGTTCGTTGTTTTAAGAAAATCATAATTATTTCAAGTGTTAAAAACCGTGACGAATTACCGATACATCTTCAATTAGCGGGTAAAACCAAGGCATACAAATTAGTGCCAACTAGCTTGTTTGCTCAGAATATTGATTTATTGTCTAAGTTTGCATTTAATAAGACAATAACAAAGCGACTAGATTTATATAAACTTTATTTGTCAATAACAGACAAACGCTATTTAGATTGGGCAATAGAACAAGTAGTACTGTGGAAACAGGTATCACATGATCCAAATTTAATTCATATTCATGGAGATTTAGATACAATTTTTCCAATAAACAACATAAAAGATTGTGTTGTAGTTAAAGGAGGTACTCATGTAATGATCTTGAACAAACATAAGTGGCTTAATGAAAACTTACCTAAATTAATTAACGACCAAGAATAAACCATTTTTTTATCAAACTATTAAGAATTTTTGTTATGAATCGCATTAAAAATATTTCCATTTCTCTTTTCATTCTGCTTATATCTACATTTATATTTTTCGCTTTTTCAAGTAAATCAAATTCAGTTAATGAACACAGTCCTGAGAACGGATACAATGTTTATGCTATTGATATTCCAGAAAAGTTAGATTTCTCTGGCGAAGCTATGCCAATTCATATTCCAGATATTCGTGAACGAATTGATCGTGAACTACTAGTCAATACCTATTGGCAGTCTAACGGCTTACTATTATTCAAAAGAGCTCATCGATATTTCTCTGTTATTGAACCCATTTTAGAATCCTATGGCGTTCCAGATGATTTTAAATATTTAGCGCTGATAGAAAGTGGTCTCCAAAATGTAACCTCTCCAGCGGGAGCTAAAGGCTTTTGGCAAATAATGAAACGAACTGGAAAAGAATATGGTTTAGAAATTAATTCAAATGTTGATGAGCGTAATAATCTCGAACTTGCGACAGTAGTGGCGTGTAAATACTTATTAAAGTCGAAAGCTAAATTTGGCAATTGGACTTTAGCAGCGGCTTCTTATAATGCAGGTGTTGCTGGGATTTCAGGAAAATTAGAGCGTCAGAAGGTGTCAAGCTATTATGATTTACTGCTAGGGCAAGAAACTGGAAGGTATCTGTTTAGAATTGTAGCCCTAAAAGAAATCATTACAAATCCAAAAAAGTACGGGTTTAATTTTTCAGAGAAACATTTATATGCATCTATTCCAACATACAAGGTTGAGGTAGATACAGCGGTATCTGATTTTGTAAATTTTGCTTTAAAATTTGAATTAAACTATAAACAACTCAAAATTCATAATCCGTGGCTAAGAGAGAATTTTTTAAATAATAAGTCAAATAAAATGTATTACTTAGAGATACCTAAAAAAGGATATTATAACTAATTATCTTCTTTTACCTCCGCGTTGGTGTCCACCACCAAAATGTTGATTCGGCATTGTCGCTTTTTTCATTTGCTGTTTCATCATTTTAATTTGTTCTGATAACATATTTCTCTTGTCTAGTTTTTGAGCCTCTTGCAGTAATTTTTGAGCTTCTTGCTTTCGACGTTTTGTAAATGAAATACCAGCTAGATTTAGTTTGGCCATAGCTAAATCATGATCCATAGAAAGTCCAAGGCTGACAGCATCTTTAAAGTATTTTTCTGCAGCATTCATATTGGTTTGAGAGACCATAATTCCCTTAAGAAAGTTATAATAACCATGCTGTTTTTGAGTTAAAGCTGACTTTGGGTTTTTTATTCTGTTTAAAATGCGATCTGTTGCGGGAAAATCTTGCTTACGTAGTTTAAGAAATGCTAATAAGATAATTTCATTTTTAAAGTAAAGAAATACAAAAATAAGAGCTAGAAATATGAGTATCACTCCATTGCCCACGAAGGTCTCAGTAATTTGATATATTGCATACGCGATTATTGAAATAGCTAGAACTAGTTTTATATTTTTATTGAACATGATAGTTGTTTTATTTTCCTATGACAAATGTAGTAAAAACAAATCAAAATTATTTTAAAATATGGTTTGTCAAAGCAAAAAGTCTTTGTATATTTGCCCAGCGTTTTTACGAAAAAAATCAAACCAGCACTGATAACACAAAATACAGTTCTAAAAATATATTAAGATGAAAAGAACATTTCAACCATCAAAAAGAAAAAGAAAGAACAAACATGGTTTTAGAGAAAGAATGGCTTCAGCCAATGGAAGAAAGGTTTTGTCCAGAAGACGTGCAAAAGGTAGAAAGAAAATTAGTGTTTCCTCAGAACTTCAACACAAGAAATAATGATTAACAATTGTTAATATTTTAAAGGTATTGCTAACAGCAATACCTTTTTTTTTATCTAAACGTTAACTAATTTTGATATTAAATTTTAACACTGTCAATTATATTAAAAATGCCAAAAAGTAAAAATCTGAAATCTATTTTAATCATAGGCTCTGGACCCATAGTGATCGGCCAGGCTTGTGAATTTGATTATTCTGGTACCCAAGCACTTCGCTCGCTTAAAGAAGATGGTATAGAAACCATTTTAATTAATTCTAACCCTGCAACAATTATGACTGATCCAGTAATGGCGGATCATGTCTATTTATTGCCTTTAACGACTAAGTCTATCATTAAAATTTTGGAAGAACACCCTCATATTGACGCTGTTTTACCTACAATGGGTGGGCAGACTGCTTTAAACCTATGTATTGAAGCAGACGAAAAAGGCATCTGGACTGATTTTGGAGTAGATATTATTGGAGTAGATATAGATGCTATTAATATCACAGAAGACAGAGAAAAATTTCGTGAATTAATGTTAAAGATTGGAATTCCAATGGCTCCGCAAGCTACAGCAACTTCATATCTTAAAGGAAAAGAAATTGCTCAAGAATTTGGCTTTCCTCTAGTAATTAGAGCGTCTTTCACTTTAGGAGGTGATGGAGCCGCCATAGTTTATAAAGAAGAAGATTTTGATGAATTATTAACTCGAGGTTTAGAAATTTCTCCAATTCACGAAGTTATGATCGACAAAGCTTTAATAGGCTGGAAAGAATATGAACTCGAGTTATTGAGAGATTCTAATAATAATGTTGTTATTATTTGTTCAATTGAAAATATGGATCCAATGGGTATTCATACTGGGGATTCAATAACTGTAGCACCTGCTATGACACTCAGTGATATCACATATCAAAAAATGCGTGATATGGCTATACACATGATGCGTAGTATTGGAGATTTTGCAGGTGGGTGTAATGTGCAATTTGCAGTATCTCCTGACGAAAAAGAAGATATAATAGCTATAGAAATCAATCCACGTGTTTCCAGATCTTCTGCACTGGCAAGTAAAGCTACTGGTTATCCAATTGCAAAAATTGCATCAAAGTTAGCTTTAGGTTATCACTTAGATGAATTAAGTAATCAAATTACTAAGTCTACTTCAGCTTTGTTTGAACCAACTTTAGATTATGTAATTGTCAAAATTCCACGTTGGAATTTTGATAAATTTGAAGGATCAGATCGCACATTAGGTTTGCAAATGAAGTCTGTAGGTGAAGTCATGGGTATCGGGCGTTCATTTCAAGAGGCACTCCATAAAGCGACACAGTCTCTTGAGATTAAACGAAATGGTTTAGGAGCTGATGGTAAAGAAAGCAAAGATTATAATCAAATTATTGATAAACTGACATATCCGTCATGGGATAGAGTTTTTATAATTTATGATGCTATTCAGATGGGAATTCCATTGAGTCGTATTCATGAAATTACAAAAATTGATATGTGGTTTTTGAAACAATATGAAGAATTATATTTGTTAAAAAATGAAATTTCATTATTTGAAATAAAATCCATAAAAAAACCACTTCTGCTAGAAGCTAAGCAAAAAGGATATGGTGATCGACAAATTGCTCACATGTTAGGTTGTTTGGAGAGTCAAGTTTATAAAAAGCGTGAAGAATTAGGTGTGAATAGAGTCTACAAATTAGTTGATACTTGTGCTGCTGAATTTCAAGCAAAAACCCCATATTACTATTCAACTTTTGAAAGCGATATGGAAACAGCTGATGGTATGCGATTTTCTGAAAATGAAAGTTTAATTTCAGAAAAGAAAAAAGTAATTGTTTTAGGTTCGGGTCCTAATCGAATCGGTCAAGGAATAGAATTTGACTATTGTTGTGTACACGGAGTATTAGCTGCTGCAGAGTGTGGTTATGAAACTATTATGATTAATTGTAATCCTGAAACAGTTTCGACTGACTTCGATACTGCTGACAAGTTGTATTTTGAACCTGTTTTTTGGGAACATATATATGATATTATAAAGCACGAAAAACCGGAAGGTGTTATAGTTCAATTAGGTGGTCAGACCGCTTTAAAGCTGGCTGAAAAGTTAACTAAATATGGGATTAAAATTTTAGGAACCAGTTTTGAATCCCTAGATTTAGCTGAAGACAGAGGTTTGTTTTCTAATTTACTTAAAGAAAATAATATTCCCTACCCAAAGTTTGATATTGCGACTACAGCAGATGAGGCTTCTTTGATTGCAGATGTGTTAGATTTTCCAATTTTAGTCCGTCCTTCTTATGTTCTTGGTGGTCAAGGCATGAAGATTGTCATTAATAAAGAAGATTTAGAAAAGCACGTAGTTGAGTTGTTAAGTAGAATGCCAGGAAATCAACTTTTATTAGATCACTACCTTGACGGAGCTATAGAAGCTGAAGCGGATGCTATTTGTGACGGAGATAACGTATATATCATTGGTATCATGGAGCATATTGAACCTTGTGGAATTCATTCTGGTGACAGTAATGCTACTCTTCCCCCATTTAATCTCGGAGATTTAGTAATGCAACAAATTATTGATCATACCAAAAAGATCGCTCTAGCGTTAAATACTGTTGGTCTTATAAACATACAGTTTGCTGTTAAAGACGATATGGTATATATAATTGAAGCTAATCCTAGAGCTTCTAGAACAGTACCTTTCATAGCCAAAGCATACGGAGAGCCTTACGTCAATTATGCTACTAAAGTGATGCTTGGAGAAAAGAAAGTTTCTGACTTTAAATTTAATCCAAAGTTAGACGGATATGCTATTAAACAGCCAGTATTTTCCTTTAACAAGTTTCCAAATGTAAACAAACAATTAGGCCCAGAAATGAAAAGTACAGGAGAAAGTATTCTTTTTATTGATAGTCTTAAGGACGATGAGTTCTATGACTTATATTCAAGGCGTAAAATGTATTTAAGTAAATAGAAAAAAAGTTACAATTTAGTGTCTTTTATTTTCAAATTAAAATCAAATACAACAGCTACTGTTTTGGCTATTTTAAAGCTTACAATTTTTGGTATATCTACGTCAAATTCCGTTGGATTTAGTTCTAAAGACCCTCTAAAAGATAGTTTGTCTTTTTCAGTATCAATTTCAGCCCAAACCCCTTCAATTGTTCTTGTAACGCCATGAAAATTAAGAGTACCTTTTATGGGGTAAGAATTAGAGCTACTGTTTTTTGAATATCCAACTAATTCTCCTTTAAAAATTGCTTTAGGATAATTGTCTGATTCTACATAACTTTCGTTAAAATGCTCTTCCATAAGTGCATTTTTAAACCTAAACCCTTTAACCAACGCAAGGATTGCAAACTGTCCATTTGATGCATTAAAAATAGCTGTTACGTTAGTATTTGTGGCTTTTATTTCTTCAAAAGAAGGTACACTGGCTTCAAAAGTAAGTACACCAGTTTTAGTGAGGTACTTCTCTTGAGAGAAACAAAAAAATGAGATAAATGTAAATAATAAACTTAACTTTTTCATGTTGGATATTTAAACTATTCAATAAAACCTTCTGACTGCCATTGAATAATTAAATCAATTAAGTTTTGCGGTAATCTCGTTCCACCAAGGGGCATAAAACCACCTTGCCCAGGCTGCCAGTTAATTCTATCGACGAGATTCGTATTTTCTATTGCACTTTTTACGCTTGAATAGGTAGTTAATGACACACCTGCTCCGTTAATTGCTGGGCTTGAATGGCAAGCAATACAATTTGATTCAAATATTGGTTTGATTTGATTCAAATATGTAATTGGTTCACTTGTATCATTTAGTTCTACTAAATCTTTTTCTGAAGTATATGTACATGAGAAGGTTATTAAACACAAATAAAATAATAAAAATAAAGTACGGGTTTTCATTAAAGATTAATAATTGTTATATTCAAATTTAATTTATTTTTTTTAAATCAATTACTATTTTGTTTTAAGTTTATATTTTTAATTTTATGAAAAGAAAAATCCTGTTTATATTATCCTTGATATTATTATCCTTTTTAGGATACAATTACTTATTTCCTGATCACAGAACTATATTCCAAGAAGAAGCAAAATTTACGGTTGATGCTTCTGTTTTATTTAATGATTTTATTAAAAATCCTAAATTAGCAGAATCAAAATTCCTGGATCAAACAATCACTATTTATGGAGTTGTGACATCTTTGCAAGCTCAAGGCGTTACAATAAACAATAAAATTTTCTGTAACTTAGATTACTTATCAAATAAGCATAAGGTCAATGATCAATTAGTTATTAAGGGAAGATGTATTGGATATGACGAGTTATTGGAAGAAGTTAAATTAGATCAATGTAGTATAGTCAAATAAAATATGAAACAATTTTTAAATACCACCCTATTAATATTTAGTCTTTTTCTATACCCTCAAGAGGATTTATTGAGTGAGATTGATAATGGAAATCAAGACGCTGCTTATGAGATTGCGATTTTTAAAGGACTAAAGGTTATAAATTTTGAGTCAACTAAACTGGTAGCAAATAAAGGTTTTAGCTTTATTGTTTCTCACCGTTTTGGAACTGTAAAAGATGGATTTCAAAATCTTTTTGGATTAGATCAAGCTGTTACTCACCTTAACTTTGTTTACGGAATATCAGAAAATGTTAACATAAGTGCCTCAAGAAGCTCTAATCAAAAAATATATGAGCTAGGCAGTAAAATAAGATTGGTAAAACAAAGAAAAGGAGAAAATCCATTTAATATTGTGGTTTACTCATCTGTATTGGCTAATACTGGGCTTGACAAAGACAACTTACCTAAACTTGAATTTAAACATAGATTGAGCTATGTAGCCCAGTTGCTGGTTTCTCGAAAAATGAATTCTAAATTATCTTTTATTTTGTCTCCTACATTTTTTCATGACAATTATATTTCTGATGATTATCAAAATAATTCTCAGTATGGTATTGGTTTCGGAGGTCGTTACAAAATTGGTAAACGTTGGTCTTTAAATACAGAGTACGGAGTACACTTAAATCGAAGTAATAATTCTCTTTACAATAATCCATTCTCAATCGGAGTTGATTTAGAAACTGGTGGTCACGTGTTTCAGTTACATTTTACTAACTCCCAGTCAATGAATACTAACGGAGTATTTGGGACAAGTACTGGAGATTGGACAGAAGGTGATGTGTACTTTGGATTTAATTTAGCTCGATCTTTCTAGAAACGATTTAATCTTATTGTTCGAAATTTATTTTAGTCTCGATTTTTGAAATCTCTCTTAATTGCATTTCATTTTCTAACTTATCAACAGTCTCTTTTAAATCTTTGGTGAGGATTTTTTTATTTCGCTTCTCCATTGGAGGATTAAGTTTTTCAGCATTTTCAAATTTAATAACATTTTCTAAAATTTTTCTGGGGAGTTGTGTGCCAGCTTTTCCTAAAGTATCCAAAAATTCACGGGCAAAAAATTCATCAATTTGAATACGTCTTTTTGTAGTGTGTGCAAATTTGCCAATAATTCTACAAATATTATCACGTTCTTCTGGACTTAATTTGTCTGCAAACTCATAGTCTTCAATTTTTTTTAGGCTTAAGATAATTGGCTCCAAAGCATCTTTAGTAATAATATATACGTTATAGTCTCCAATGTTGTAATGAAACTGAGTAATAACTTCTAAAGTATTTGAGGGAATAACAAGAAATAAATCATTTTTAACATCCTCGTGTTTAGCGTATTTTTTTAGACTTTCAGTTTGAAGTTTAATGTATTTAGGGAAATTAGTTAAATCGTCATTAGCAGGGCTTTTAGCATCAAAAACTATTAATTGTTCCATTATTTCAATGGAGTTGTCTGGCTTATTTCTAGGGTGTGGAAAATCCTCTTGACTAATATATCTTATAACATTATTTCTACAAATGATCTGGAGGTGATTTTGAACATCTTTTTCGTGTTCAGACCACTTTAATTTCATTTTATTAAATTGATTCTCTCTTTCCTTTACACGGACATCATTTAAACGTTCCTTTTCTTTTTCTAAAGACTTTTGCAAGGTAACTGCAGTAGCAAAATTCTTATTAGCTTCTTTTTGCCGTCCTTCTTCAGCTTTTTGGAATGATATAGTTTCGTTTTTTAATATATTTCTTTCAGTCTCTACTATTTTTAATCGTTCTTCAGCTCTGGCTTTTTCAATTTTTATTTGTTCAAAGCCTTCAGATTTGGCAGCTGCAATTTCTAACTGTTTGTTTAAATTTGAAATATTTATATCTTTTTTTACTGCTTCTTTTTCTAACAATGTGATTCGTGCATCTTTTAATTCAATTTGATCAACATCTCCAGAAATAGGCTGTTTTAAATAAAATGCCAAGCCAGCAAATCCAATAAGGACAACAACTAAAGTTACATATTCCATATTAATAAGTTATTTTAAAATAATGATCAGTTTAAAAAATAGACTTTGATTTAATTAAGCCAAATTTAGATATTTTTTTTCAACAAATTTATAACCAAATATCATTATGCCAGAGTAAAAGAAATCTCCCAGTATAGAATTTCTAAAAAAGGGTAATGCAAGAGTATAGCATTCAATTATGCCTGTCCATGTTTTTGGATATCCAATGAGCCATACACCAAAGTTAGTCACAATAAAAAAACTAAGACTGCCCAATAAAATAGTGAAGATATTTGGTTTTTTTGTCTTAGTTCCAATAAAACTAATTAGTAAAAATGCTGAGTATACAAATAATGAAATCAAATGAAACCCTAAAAAAACGTCAGACAAGCCCAAAATAAATACAGGTACTAAATACGCCATTTTTTTATTTGAAAAATAAAGACCTCCAAATAGAGCTATAGCTGTAATTGGTGTAAAATTAGGTAGGTGAGGAAATAGCCTAAAGGATACAGCTGTTAGCATAAATAGAATAATAACTACCTGTTTTTTCGTAAGTATATTTTTATTCATATGGAAAGTTAAATCTCAAAAATAATATTATTTAGATAAATACCAACAGTTCTGTAAATATTTTTCAATTGTATATAATGTGGTATAATTTAGTAATAGCCTCCAGGATTTTAGTCAATATACATGTCTTGTATGTGAGGAATAAAGGAATTAGTATCTAAAATAGGGTAGACTCCATTATTATCAGCCTCAAATCTTCCAGAATTTTGAATAGCGGTAAGTGCTGCCGCTAGCATTGGCTCTTCTATTGTACCTAATACACCATAATTTGTGATAGATTCTATAACCTCAATATCTGGCTCTAGCCCAGCTGAAGGAACGACTAGATTATCTTTATTGACTGAGATAGCTACAAGAGGTTGAAGCGCGTACAAGTGCCCTGAGCTAGCTCCTTGTCTTTGAAATGTAGGTGAATCATAAATAGTTATGGAGGCTTGAGATTTACCTACAGTCTTAGTTCCTATTTGAATAACATCGATGTATGGACTTAAGCTATTTATAATCATTTCACTAGCAGAAGCTGAACTTCCTGTAGTTAACACATAAATTTTGTTCAGATTTAGTGAATTTATACTACCTCCCAGAGCCAAGCTACTTGAGAAATTGTAATTTGTATTATTGTTTTGTAAATCATCATTATATAGAAGTCTTGCAAAAACTCCGCTTGTCATCCCTGTTATCATACTTCCCAATGCAGCTGCTGTTTTAATACTCCCTCCAGGGTTGTATCTTAAATCTAAAACTAAATGTTGAATATTTTGTGATTGTAAATTACCGAAAGCTATATTTAATTGACTCTCATAATCCGCTATAAAACCATTATACATAAGATAAGCTACATTTTCATTATCCAAGTTAAATACTTCAGTTTTATAAATTGGATTTTCATAATATACTGACTTACTCAATGTTATAGTTTCAGATGAGTTTGAAATAGTATCATCTTCAGAATCGTTAGTTCCATTGTCATTATAAACTGCTAATCCTATACTGTAAGTTTCACTTGCAAGCAAAGAACTGATATTAGTAATAGTAATTATTTGATCATCAATTTTATTAAAAACTTGACCTCTAACAATAGATTTATTACTTGCATTACTTTCTGGTAAAATTAATCGGACAACTCCAAAAATTTCACTTGTACTTCCAGGTACATAATAAAAGTTATATTCTGCCCCATTAGTTTTTGTGACTCCACTAAATTGTTGTTCTAATTCTATGTAATCGCTTGTAATTCTACTAAACCTATCTGTCAATTGACGATCATAAACAACACTTTCAAATAGTGACTCAGGTGAGTCAAATCCATTTAAATAATTTTGATATTCACTACTACTTTCAAATCTATCATTAGCCAAGTTAGGACTATTTGCCTTGTATAAATAAGCAAAATTCATTCCTTTCCATACAAAATCTTTGATTTCAGAACTTCTCGAAATTGAATCATCATCGTCCTTGAAACAACTAAAAGAAAAACTCAAAATAAATATTAGTATAGTATATTTGATAAAAAATTTCATATTTGTTTTTTTTTCAAAGTGATTTATAGCTTTGACTGTTAATCTAAATTAAACTAATTATCACAAAACTAAAATTTATTTTTTTGTCTTGTAACAATTTACGTATTCGATCGTCTTTTATTTGTATCTTAAACACTATGAGTATATTTTGAGTGAAACAGAATTCTTAATAATCATTACTCCATTTAAGGATAAGATGTTTAGAATTGCGAGACGTTTATTAGTTTCAGCGGAAGAAGCAGAAGATGCACTACAGGATGTTATTTTTAAATTATGGAGGAGTAGAGACAAACTTACAAATTATAAAAACCCAGAAGCTTATGCAATTACAATGATTAAAAATAGGTGTTTTGATCAATTAAAATCTAAAAATGCACAAAATTTAAAAATAGCACATTCCAACTATGAAGATTCCAGCCGGTCATTACAAGAATCTGTTGAAGTTAATGATAGCTTGCGTTGGGTAGAGTTTCATATGAATGCTTTGCCAAGAAATCAAAAACTTATTTTACAGCTAAGAGATGTAGAGTGTTTTGAGTTTAGTGAAATAGCAGATATATTGGATATGAATGAAACAGCAATTAGAGTTTCACTTTCAAGAGCAAGAAAAATAATAAGGGAAAAATTAACAAAGACTCATAATTATGGAATTAAATAAAATTGAAAGTCTTATAGAGAAATATGATAAGGGAAATACTTCGCTTAGCGAGGAAGCGCAGTTAAGGAGTTATTTCTCTAAAAAAAGCATTCCACATCATTTGGTAACTTATAAACAACTATTCTTTTACTTTAAATCAGATACAAAACATTCAGCTCAAAGATCTCTCAAAGTCAGATATAAAATCCAAAATAAGTTTATTAGGTATGTTTCAGTTGCTGCTGCCTTGTTAATTTTTTTCATGGCTTTAATGAATATACCTTCAAAAAAAAATATATCATCTCTTTCAGATGAAGAATTACACGCTTACAATGAAACAATAAAAGCCCTCGAACTAATTTCAAATAAAATGAAGGAAGGAAATGTAGCTTTAAGTAATTTAAGTATTATTAACTCGTCTTTTGAAATGAGTAATTTAAACATCAAGATATTGAGTGAATTTCAAAACTCAACTAATTCAATCTTTAAAATTAAAAATAAATAAAATGAAAAAACAAACACAAACACAAACATTGATACTAATACTTAGTTTAGTTCTATTTCCTACATTCCTTTTCTCCCAAAATTTTTTCGATAAATATGAAGATTATGGCGATGTAGGTTCAATTATAGTAAATCAAAAAATGTTCAATATGTTATCAGACATTGAAACAAATGATCCAGATGCTGGAGCACTTATGATTCAGGCTGGAAAGTTAAAAAATCTATCTGTTTATACAACCTCATCTCGAGAAATGAGTTCAGTTATGGAGGGAGATGTTGCAGAATATATTGAGATATTTAAGTTGGAGGAGTTGATGAGAATTAAGGTTGACGGTAGTAATATTAAATTTTATATTCTTGAGGGCAAAGATGACAACCATGTTAAAGAGCTCTTAATGTTCTCAACTGAGCTAACGAACTTAACTGTCCAAGAGAACTATACAATTAATGGAACAAAACTTGAATTTGAAACTGTTCTTTTATCACTTAAAGGAGATATCGATTTACGTGAAGTCTCAAACCTAACTTCTAAGCTTAATGTTCCTGGTGGAGATTTATTGAAAAATGCGGACAAGAAGTTAAATAAAAAAAATAAATAGTAAATGATAAAGATATTTACTTACAAGCTATTTATTACATCTTTATTTTTTCTTACCTCTTGTAGTTCTAAAGATTCTCTACAATCTTATTTTGTAAATCATCAGGAAGAATCCGGATTTATGTCAGTAGATATTCCTATTTCTTTTCTCAGTAATGGAGAAATAGGTTTTTCTGAGGACCAAATAAAAGCAATCAATACAATTGATAAGTTAAATGTAATTTCTTACAGTATTGACGACGGAAATTTAGATGAATTTAATTTTCAATTATCTTCAGTTAAAAATATTTTAAAGTCAAATACATACAATGATTTAATAAGAATGGGGACAGGTTCCGGAGGAAAGGTTAAAATTCTTTATATTGAAAATAATAATACTATTGATGAGATTATTATTTTCGGCTATACATTAGAAATGGGTTTTGCTATTGTAAGGGTTTTGGGTAATGACATGAATCTTTTTCAAATTATGAAACTAGGCAGTGTAATAGATCAATTAGATACCCAACATTCAAATATGGATTCTTTTATGAAGTATTTACTTTAGATTCTCAATTCTTAACTATTAAATTCCAGTGTAATTTGATGGAGTAATAGCTTTCAATTCCAACTTAATTACATCACTAACTTCCAATGTTTCTATGAAGTTTGAAATAGATTTTTGAGTTATTCCTTCATTTGTTCTGGTCAATCCTTTAAGAGCTTCATAGGGGTTAGAATAACCTTCACGCCTTAATATAGTTTGTATTGCTTCCGCTACAACTGCCCAGTTCTTGTCTAAATCTTCAGAAATTTTAGATGAATTTAAAAGAAGTTTTTTAAGTCCTTTTAATGTAGCCTTAAAGGCTATGATTGTATGTGCAAATGGAACGCCAATGTTTCTCAAAACAGTACTATCTGTCAAATCTCGTTGAAGCCTAGATATAGGTAATTTAGCAGAAAGGTGTTCAAACATTGCATTCGCAATTCCTAAATTACCTTCGCTATTTTCAAAGTCAATTGGATTAACTTTATGAGGCATGGCAGAGCTTCCGACTTCCCCTTTTTTAATTTTTTGTTTAAAATAGTCCATAGATACATAAGTCCAGAAATCACGATCTAAATCAATAATTATGGTATTAATGCGCTTAAGCGTATCAAAAAGTCCAGCCATATGATCGTAATGCTCAATTTGAGTAGTTGGAAAAGAATGATCCAAGTCAAGTTTATCTTTTAAAAACTTATTTGCAAATGACTGCCAGTTTATTTTTGGATAGGCCACTTTATGTGCATTAAAATTTCCTGTAGCGCCACCAAATTTAGCAGCATTAGGAATTGAGTTTATTAATTTAAATTGAGCTTCCAAGCGTGTTACAAAAACTTCAATTTCTTTTCCTAGACGAGTAGGGGAGGCAGGTTGTCCGTGTGTTCTTGCAAGCATCGGGATTTCGGACCATTCATATGCTAATGCTTTCAAACATTTAATTAAAGATTTATATTCTGTTGTATATACAGTTGAAATGGCTTCTTTTATACTTAATGGAATTGCAGTGTTGTTAATGTCTTGCGAGGTTAATCCAAAATGAATAAATTCTTTATATTCAGAAATTTTAAGCGAATCAAATTTATCTTTGATAAAATACTCAACAGCTTTTACGTCATGGTTAGTAATGCTTTCAATATCTTTAATAGCTTGAGCGTCTTTAGAAGAAAAATCAGTATAAATTGCTCTTAAGTCCTTAAAAAAAGAGCTATCAAATTCCTTTAGTTGAGGTAAAGGAATTTCGCACAGTGCTATGAAATACTCGATTTCTACTAAAACTCGATATTTGATAAGTGCTTCTTCTGAGAAGAAATCTGCGAGAGATTTAACTTTTGATCTGTACCTACCGTCAATAGGTGATATTGCATTAAGCGTAAACAAAGACATAATTTGTAAATTTCGAAGGGTCAAATATACGTATTTTCATAACAAAATTTGTTCTCTCAATTGGAAGTTTTAATTTGGTTGTTTTAATATGTTTGATTAATTCTTTTCGTTTTTCATTATCTTTGATTTTTATTTTTAATGCTTATTACTATATGAATCTAAAAAATAAAATTCTAGGCGCTATTACATTTTTCTTCATAGCTTCTCAATTTTTAAGTCCAAAGAAAAATCAGAATGGTTTTTATGCTACGGATCAATTCTTTTTCGATGCAAAACCCCCTAAAGATGTGCAAAAAATCTTAAAAGAGTCCTGTTTTGACTGCCATAGTGATCAAACCGAGTATCCCTGGTATAACTCTATCACTCCAATAAATTATTGGCTTAATAGTCATATTAATGGGGGAAAGAAACATTTTGATGTTTCAAAATGGTCTACATACTCAGCTAATCGTAAAGCACATAAATTGGAAGAATTAGTTGAAGAAGTTAATGAAGGTAAAATGCCTTTAAGTTCTTATACGTGGACTCATCAAAATGCAGTTTTAGATCAGAATGAGATTAATGTCGTAGTAGATTGGGCTCACAAACAAATTATTGAATACAATCTAACCAATATTTCTCCTCAAGACTAATTGTTGCGTATGAAACCAACCGTACTTATTATAGGTTTTGTTTATCCTGAACCTAATTCATCTGCAGCTGGTACACGAATGCTTCAATTAATTAATTTTTTTAACGACCAAAATTATAAAATTGTATTTGCTACAACATGTAAAAAATCTGACAATGCATTCGATTTAGAGTCCTTGAATGTTCAAATTGTCAACATTTTACTAAATGACTCTAGCTTTGATGTTTTTGCCAAGGAATTAGATCCAAAGATTGTTCTATTTGACCGTTTTATGACTGAGGAGCAATTTGGCTGGCGTATTATGGAAAACTGTCCAAATGCTTTAAGGATTTTAGATACAGAAGATTTACATTTTGTCCGCAAAACAAGGAGTTTAGCTCTAAATTATCAAGAAATTTGTTCAGATGATTTCTTATCTAATGAGATTACTAAACGTGAGATAGCAAGTTTGTATAGATGTGACCTTTCATTAATTATTTCTGAAAGTGAATTCAAAATTTTAGTTGATAAATTTAAGGTAGATTCTACCCTTTTACTCTACTTACCTTTTATGCTAGACACTAATCAAAATTTAAAAATAAATAGGTTAAAATCATTTGAAAATAGATTTGATTTTGTATCAATTGGTAATTTTTTACATTCACCTAATTTAGATGCAGTAAGTTATTTAAAAAAAGATATTTGGCCTTTTATTAGATCACGCCTCCCAAAAGCTAATTTACATGTTTATGGCGCTTATGATACTCAGGCCGTCAGATCTTTGCATAACAAAATGGATGGGTTTCTTGTACATGGCTATGTTGAAGATGCTTTTAAGGTTGTTAATTCTGCTAGAGTACTTTTAGCCCCGTTGCGTTTTGGTGCAGGACTTAAAGGAAAGTTAATTCAAGCGATGCAATGTGGAACTCCTTCTGCAATGTCAACAATAGCTGCTGAAGGTATTTTCGGATCACTTCAGCCAAATGGTTTTATTGAAAATGATCCTAAATTATACGCAGAAAAGTGTATAGATTTATACTCAACAGAAAGTATTTGGAATGACTTCCAAAGTAAGGGTTTTGCAATACTAGAACAACGATTTAATAAAGAAGAATTTTATTTAAAGCTTGTAGATAGAATAAAATTACTCACGAAAACAATTGAAGCGCATCGATCTAGCAACTTTACAGGACAATTACTAGCTTATCATCAATTTCAAAGTACTAAATATATGTCGCGCTGGATTGAAGAAAAAAATATCCGTTTAAAATGACATTTTACCTTTTTCTACTAAGTATTTTGTACTCTTCATAACACTCGCTTATTGCATCTAATACTTGAAGATCATTAGCATTTCTTATAAAATCTTGTGAGTAATTACATTCACTAATAAGTAAATCTAAATCAATTTTATCAACTTGTAATAGTGCTGTTAGCATTTCTCTATCAAAACGAGAAGAAAGTAGATTTTTGATTTCATCTTGTTTTTTTATTTCGCGTAATTTTCGCATTTCTCTGGGTTTTTTACCAAAAATATTATGTAAAAAATCTGCAGGATTAAAAATGGCTCCTAAAACGTTTTGTACCATATTTAGAGACCGCTGTCTAGATTCATAACCACTGTTAAGCCCAGAAATACTATAACGAGTGTTTTTTCGGATTGGTACTTGTTTTATGTCTATTTCTAGAAAGCCAGTTAGCTTTAGCTTATTTACATTAACTTCTTCAAGTGCTAATGCTAGTTCGGTGAGCTCTATAGTAGTTGATGTGCCATATTTTATCCAGTCGTTAGTTACTTTGACTTTAATAGATTTATAACCTAGGTATGAAAGATGTAATGTGTCATTTGCATTTGCTCGAATTTCAAATTCACCTTCTGAGTTGGTTGTAGTTCCTATTACTTGATTTAAGTTAACAATATTAACGCTTTCCATTGCACTTGGAGACTCAGACTCAATAATTTTACCTTTTACAGTTGTGTATTGCTGGGTAAATCCCAAAAAAGGAATAATAAAAGTTAGTAATAGATTAAAAAAAAGTTTCATATCTACATATAGATACCTAAAAATAGTAAAGAAAAATTACAACAGGGATGCCAAATTAAATTTTGACTTAAAATTAACAAACAAGAATGTTATCTCCTGCTTTTTCTAGGTCTTGAAAAACTACTTCCTTTTGGTTTAAAATCAGATGAACGCCTTGGAGATTTACTTGAGCCTCCACTTTCACTCCGTCTTCCTTTTTTTTCAGATCTAAATCCTGAGTTTTTTGAGCGTTCATTTCGGCCTCTTCCATATCCAACTGATGATATACGTTTATTACCACCTCTGTTGCGTTCACGGCTCTTTTTTTCAGTAATTTCAACATTTATAAAACGTCCATCTTGTTTAAAATCTTTAAAGAACTCTAAAACTTTGGATTTGTGATTATTATCAGTGTTAAAAAAAGCAAAACTGTCCTTTACATCAACTTTAAATACGTCGTCCTGATTGAGCTGTAAAGTATCTCTAATAAAATCTTTTAATTTCATCCAATCGTAACCATCTTTACTGCCTATGTTAATAAAAAAACGAGTTGAATTATCTTCTTTTCCATAATCTTGTGAATGATTTCCATCAGTTGGAGAGTTTAGATCTTTGGTTTTTTTGTAGTAATTAAAAAAACGAGTAAACTCTACTGAAAAGAATTTTTTGATTAATTCATCTTTGGAGACATCTTCAAATAAATTATTAATATCATTTAAATAAGGGTCAATTTCATGATTTATCTCAGTATCATGAATTTTATTGGCAAGTGCTTTTAATTGAACCTCGCAGATCTCCATACCATTTGGAACTTCTTTTTTTGTAAATTCTTTTTTGATAATTTTTTCAATGCTTTTTATTTTTCGAACTTCACTTCTAGAAACAATAACCATTGAGACACCTGATTTTCCAGCTCTTCCTGTTCTACCGCTTCGGTGAGTATAGGTTTCAATTTCATCTGGAAGCTGATAATTAATTACGTGAGTAATGTCATCTACGTCAATACCACGAGCAGCAACATCAGTTGCTACCAGCATTTGTATTTGTTTTAGTCTAAATGATTTCATAACTACATCACGTTGATTTTGACTCAAATCTCCATGCAATGCTCCAGCGCTGTACCCATCTTCAATAAGTTGTTCAGCTACTTTTTGAGTATCTCTTTTAGTCCTACAAAAAATAACTGAAAATATTTCAGGATTTACATCTGCTAAACGTTTTAAAGCTTGGTATCGATCTCTAGCTCCAACAAGAAAATATTCGTGGGAAACATTTTCACTTCCCATATTTTTGTGCCCAACAGTCACTTCAGTTGGATTAGCCATGAACTTTTTTGCAATTATAGAAACCTCTTTGGGCATTGTAGCAGAAAACAACCATGTACTTTTCTCTTCAGGAGTGTGTGATAGTATTTCTGTAATATCTTCAAAGAAACCCATATTAAGCATTTCATCAGCTTCATCTAAAACTGCATACTCAATTTTAGATATATCTACCAGTCTACGACTTATCATATCTTTCATCCTTCCTGGGGTAGCTACTATAATTTGCGCACCTCTTTTTACTTGTTTAGCTTGATCTGTTATACTAGCACCTCCGTAAATCGCAGTTACATTAAGTCCTTTACAGTGTTTACCGTAAAGCTTCATTTCATTAGTAATTTGTAGACACAGCTCTCTTGTTGGTGATAATATAAGCCCTTGAGTTGTACGACTATTGATATTAATCTTTTGTAACATAGGAAATCCAAAAGCGGCTGTTTTTCCTGTACCGGTTTGCGCCAGGGCAACTAGATCAATATTTTCTTTGAGTAATAGTGGAATTGTTTTTTCTTGAACTTCGCTGGGAGTTTCGAAACCTAAATCTGTAACAGCTTGGACCAAATGATCCTCAAGTCCAAGTTTATGGAATGCATTCATTTTTCTTGTAATTTTATTCAATAGTATAACCAAGTGTTAGTTAGAAGCATATTGAACGTAATATAACCAAGCTTCGTGTAACACACCCTCACCCTGAGGAATTTTAAGCTGCAAATATAACGTTATTTTATTTAAAGAAAATTTAAATAATTAACCAATTTTGTAACTGCTTTTCCACGGTGTCCAATTTCATTTTTCCGGTCCAAAGAAAGCTCTGCAAAAGTTTTTTTATCATCATTTGGTTTAAATATAGGATCATAACCAAATCCTCCTGTTCCTTTTTTATTATGAGTAATTTCTCCTTTGCATATGCCTTCGAATGTTAATGATTTTCCGTTGATATTTAGAGCTATTACTGTTTTAAACTGTGCAGAACGGTCTGATATGAGTTTTAATTCTGATAATAATAATTTCATATTTGATTCAGAACACTTTTCTGGACCAGCATATCTAGCTGAACGAACACCTGGCGAACCATTTAATGCATTGACATTTAGGCCTGTATCATCTGCAAAGCAATCATAACCATAACGTTTATTAATATAATCAGCTTTTTGAATAGCATTTTCTCTTATAGTATTCTTTGTTTCTGGAATTTCTTCATTACATCCAATAGAGGCAAGGCTGACAATAGTAATATTTGAGGGAAGTAGTGATTGAACTTCTTTAATTTTATTCAAGTTATTTGTTGCAAATACAATCTTCATGGGTTTTTTTTGAGTTAGCTGTGGTGGTAAGGTTCATTCTTTAAAATAGTAAACGCTCTGTAAAGTTGTTCAATTACAAATAAACGCACCATTTGATGGGAAAATGTCATTTTTGAAACAGCTAATTTTGTAAATGACTTATTGTAAATTGATTGAGAAAAACCATATGGACCTCCAATTACTAAAATTAGACGCTTTAAACCAGAGTTCATTTTTTTTTGCAGAAAGTTTGAGAATTTAATTGAATTCATTTCACTACCATTCTCATCAAGTAAAATAACAAAGTCAGAATCAAAAATTTTTTTTAGAATCAATTCTCCTTCTTTTTCTTTTCGTTTTTTTTCAGATAAATTTTTACTATTTTTTATATCAGGAATGATTTCAATTGAGAAACGTACATAATGCTTTAGTCTGTTTTGATAGCTTTTTATTAGCTGTTCTAATTCAGTTCTATCAGTTTTACCTATAGCAATGATTTTGATCTCCATTTTTAGTACTAAGTTATTTTTGAATAAGGAACTACAATTGTTTACGTATTTCCTTAACAATTCATATTTTAGCTACAAAGTTACAAATATGATTACCAACGAACAATTCAAAAATGAAGTGCAAATAATAATTGAGAATGCTATACGCGAAGACGTTGGAGACGGAGATTTTAGTTCTTTAGCTTGTATCCCTGAAAATGCTCATGGAAATGCTAAGCTTTTAATCAAAGACAATGGGATCATTGCCGGTATTGGATTCGCAAAAAAAGTATTCAATTATATAGATCCTAATTTAGTTGTTGAAACATTATTAAATGATGGTGACTTTGTAAAGTTTGGAGATATTGCATTCTATGTAAATGGATCAAAGCAATCAATTTTGAAAGCCGAAAGGATTGTTTTAAATGCAATGCAAAGAATGAGCGCTATAGCAACAAAAACAAATTCTTACGTTGAAATATTGAAAGGCACTAATACTAAGATATTAGACACTCGTAAAACTACACCAGGCTTTAGGGCTTTGGAAAAATGGGCTGTAGCTATTGGAGGCGGAGTCAATCATAGATTTGCATTATATGATATGATCATGCTCAAAGACAATCATATCGATTTTGCCGGAGGAATTACAAAAGCCATTACAATGACTAAGGAATATTTAAAAGAACACCAATTAAACCTACCAATTGTAGTTGAGGCTCGTGATTTGGACGAGATAACAGAAATTTTAAAAAATAAAGGAGTTTATCGAATTTTAATTGATAATTTCAATTACACAGATACTCAAAAAGCGATTGAGTTAATTGGTGACCAATGTTTGACTGAGTCATCAGGTGGAATCGATGAAGTTACTCTAAGGCATTATGCTGAATGTGGTGTTAACTATATTTCGTGTGGTGCATTAACTCACTCAGTTTCTAATATGGATCTTAGCCTAAAAGCTGTTTAATGAGTTCAACAATTAATGACAATATAGACAAAATTCCAATTGTAAATTGGATAGCTAAATTTTTAAAAAAAATTAAGCTTCCAGGGCTTGAAGGGCTTTCTTTGTATGATTTACTAGAAATGTATATTATCGGAATTTTTAAAGGAGCTCTATCCACAAGGGCAAGCGCAATTGCATTTAGTTTTTTTACAGCGATATTTCCATTTTTGTTGTTTATTATAATTTTAATCCCATATATACCATTTGAATCATTTAAAGTTGATTTTTTAAATTTTTTAGATTCTATTTTACCACCACAAACTTCTGATTTTTTCAATAATAATATTTTTGAAAATATTAATAAAGAGCATACTGGAGGTCTTCTTTCTACTGTTTTTTTAATCTCGATGTTTTTAATGGCCAATGGAGTTAATGCAGTTTTTTCAGCTTTTGAAAATTCATATCATCAACAAATTAATCGTCACTTTTTTAAACAATATGTCTATGCCTTAGGGGTAGCAATAATTTTGGTATTTATTCTAATTCTTACAGTTGTTGGTTTTGGATATGCTCAGATATACTTAATTTATCCAATTATTGAAACATTTTCTACTGGAGATGTAATAGGGGAACTATTTTGGATTACTAGAGCCAGATACTTCTTTTTTGTAATAATGATTTACGTGAGTATGGCCACTATTTATTATTTTGGTACTAAAGATGGTAAATTATCTAGTTTCTTTTCTATTGGGGCATTTTTCACTACTTTTTTAATTTTGCTATCGTCCTATTTATTTGGTCTTTACATTGATAATTTTTCTAAGTATAATGAATTATATGGCTCCATAGGTGGGTTATTAATTCTCTTATTTTATTTTTGGTTGAATGCAAATATTGTTCTTTTGGGACATGAATTAAATGCATCTCTACAGCTTTTAAAGAAAAAATGCGGTTAACAAAATGTGATTTTGTAGATGTTATATTGCCGTTACCCTTGGAGCGTAACTATACTTATGCTATTACAGCTGCAGAGGCTAAGTTCATCAAACAAGGTTTTAGGGTTACAGTTCCTTTTGGAAAACGTAATATCTACACTGCTTTGGTGTATAAATTACATCAATCTCCCCCCACAGCTTATGAAGCAAAATCAATACACAGTATTTTAGATAAATCACCAATTTTAAATTCATTTCAATTCCAGTTATGGGAGTGGATCTCTAGCTATTACATGTGTACAATGGGAGAGGTCTTACGCGCTTCTTTACCTAGTATTTTTTTGCTAGAAAGCGAAACTTCAATTTCCTTGAATAAATCAGTTGATTTAGAACTTTCTTCTTTTTCCGATGATGAGTATTTAATTTATGAAGCATTGCAACAGCAATCAAGCATAAAAATTAATGAAATCAGCACGATTCTTAACAAAAAAAACACATTTCCAATTTTACAAGGATTAATTGGTAAGAAGTCTATAGTTTTAGAACAAGAAGTATTTGAGAAGTACAAACCTAAACTTATTAGATGTGTAAAAATTCATTCAGATTATTCCTCTGAAAATTCTCTACAAGGATTGCTAGATAATCTAAAGAGGTCTGCTAAACAGCGTGAGCTAGTTGTTAACTATTTTTCATTATCAAATGTAAATCCACAGGTAAAAGTTTCAGAACTTAAGGCAAAAAGTAATGCTAGTTCTTCGCAAGTTAAAGCATTAATAAACAAAGGTATTTTTGAAGATTATTTATTTCAAATTGATAGAGTTAAGTTTAATGATTTTGAATTAAGCATTTCAAAATCTCTAAACAAGTATCAAGAATCAGCTTTAAAAAAAATAAATTCTTCTTTCAAAACATTTGATATTAGTCTTTTACATGGTGTAACATCTTCGGGTAAAACAGAAATTTATGTTAAAAAAATAGAATCTATAATTGCTCAAGGAAAACAAGTTCTTTATTTGGTGCCAGAGATCGCATTAACTTCTCAACTAGTTCATCGACTGGAGCAGTACTTTGGAAATCAGATTGCTGTTTACCATTCTAGATATTCTCAAAACGAACGTCTAGAAGTTTGGAATCATGTTCTTAATAATTCGAATTCTGCCAGAGTTATAATAGGTGCACGTTCATCAGTTCTCTTGCCTTTTCGTGAATTGGGTCTAGTTATTGTAGACGAGGAGCATGAACAGTCATATAAGCAATTTGACCCAGCTCCTCGTTACCACGCACGGGACACAGCAATAGTATTAGCAACAATATTCAAAGCCAAAACAATTTTAGGTTCAGCAACTCCCAGTATTGAAAGTTACTATAATGCTCATAATCAAAATAAGTATGGATACATAGCCCTTAAGCATCGTTTTAACAACGTACTTATGCCAGAAATTGAATTAGTTGATTTACAAGACAAGTATAAGAGAAAGCAAATGACTAATCATTTTAGTAATCGACTAATCAGTGAAATAAAAGACACACTTTTGTCAGGTTTTCAGATCATACTATTTCAAAATCGTAGGGGATATTCCCCTGTAGTTTCATGTAACACATGTGGCCATACACCAGAATGTCCAAATTGTGATGTTAGTCTTACGTTTCATCAGTACAAAAATCAGTTAAGGTGTCATTATTGCAGCTACATGATGTCCATGCAAAATTCTTGTGGGGCTTGTGGGGGATTAGAAATAGATACCAAAGGCTTTGGAACTGAGCAAATTCAGGAAGAGATAGAGAATTTGTTTCCCGACGCTAAAGTAGCTAGAATGGATTTAGATACAACTCGTGGTAAGCACAGTTATGATAGAATTATTTCTAGTTTTGAGAATAAAGAAATTGATATTTTAGTTGGCACCCAAATGGTAACAAAGGGCTTAGACTTTAGGCATGTGAAGTTAGTAGGTGTCCTTAATGCCGATCAGTTAATTAATTTCCCTGACTTCAGAGCACATGAACGAAGCTTTCAGCTACTTCAACAGGTTTCAGGTCGTGCAGGTCGTACGGATGTTAGAGGTAAAGTGATTATTCAAACGTTTAATCCAAATCACAGTATACTTCAGCAAGTATCTATTAACGATTTTGAATCTATGTTTTCTGAACAAATTGAGGAAAGACGAATTTATAAATATCCACCGTTTTGTAGGATTATTAAGATTACATTAAAGCACAAAGACTATAACAAGGTTAATGATGGGTCAGAATGGCTGGCTACCAGTTTGCGCAGAGTTTTTAATACAAATGTGTTAGGTCCAGAATTCCCTCTAGTTTCAAGAATAAGGAATCAATATCATAAAAATATACTTCTCAAGATACCTCAAAATTATTCATTGTTTAAAACTAAGTCTGCCATAAATAAAATTAAAACAACGTTTTTAAGTACCAAAAATTATAGAGGTGTTAGAGTAATAATTAATGTAGATAATTATTGAAATTAAATATCTAAAGCTTGAATAAGTTCAGATTTTCGTGTTCTACTTAAGGGTAGTTTTATTTTTTCAATTTCAACGTATTTACTGTCGTATCTTTCAACTTTTTTTAGGTTCACAATGTAAGACTTGTGAATTCTTAAGAAGACTTTTTTTGGAAGCTCTTTTTCAAAAGCCTTCATTGTTGAAAGAATTACAAAACTTTTATCATTAGTTATCAACTTAACATAATCTCCAAGCGCTTCAATCCATTTAATTTCGTTAATATATATTTTTCGTTTTTTTAAATTACTTTTTACGAAAATATGTTCACTATCAAGATCTTGAAAGTTATTAGTCATTTTAACTTCTGAAATTACTCTTGAAATGGCCCTGTCAAATCGGTGTTTATTTACAGGCTTTGAGATGAAATCAGTTATTAAGTATTCAAAAGCTTTGAATGCTTGTGATTCATCATGAGAAGTAATAACAATTCTGGGAGTTGATATTTCGTTAGTTTTATTACAAAAATCTATTAAATCAAATCCATTTAAAACAGGAAAATTAACTTCCATTATTATCAAATCTACATGGTTAGATTGTAGAAATCGCTTTGATTCGATTGGTGAAGAAAACTCACCAATAATTTTCAGTGAAATATTTTCTTTGATAATATTCAAAGTTCCTAATCTTTGAAGAGGGTCGTTATCAATAATTATACAGTTTAAAGTCATATTGATTTGGTTTTAAGATCTTTAAAAAGCAATATTACAAAAAATAAATCGTTTAAAATCATTAAAATCGGTTAAACGAATCGAACAATGAATATTAATAATACCATATAATATTGTCTGGACAATAAATAATTGCTATTTTTGCAGCCATTTTAAAAACTTAACTATAAAATTTATGAATCATTACGAAACTGTTTTCATCTTGAATCCCGTTTTATCTGACACTCAGATAAAGGAAACAGTAAAGAAATATGAGAAATTACTCGTTTCTAAAGGAGCAAAGATGGTATCGAAAGAAGATTGGGGGCTGAAAAAATTAGCTTATCCGATTCAAAACAAAAAAAGTGGATTTTACCACTTATTTGAATTTACTGCTCCTGGTGAGGCTATTGGTCCCCTTGAAGTAGAGTTTAGACGTGATGAGCGTTTCATGCGCTATTTAACTGTTACGTTAGATAAGCATGCAATCTCATGGGCTGAAAGAAGAAGAGTTAAACTTAACGAAAAAGCATAATTATGTCTATAGAACAACAAGCCAAAGGAAAGAAAGATGGTGAAATAAGATATTTAACACCGTTAAATATTGACACGAACAAAGCAAAAAAATATTGTCGTTTCAAAAAATCAGGCATCAAATACATCGATTATAAAGATCCTGATTTTTTAATAAAATTCGTTAATGAGCAAGGGAAGTTATTACCGAGACGTTTAACTGGAACTTCATTAAAGTATCAAAGGAAGGTCTCTGTTGCTGTGAAAAGGGCAAGACATTTAGCCTTGATGCCTTATGTAGCTGATTTAATGAAATAAAACTATAATAATTATGGAACTTATATTAAAACATGATGTAGAAGGATTGGGTTTTAAGGATGATGTTGTAACAGTGAAAAACGGTTATGGCAGAAATTTTTTAATTCCAGGTGGTAAAGCTATCCTTGCTACAGTATCTGCTAGAAAAGTCTTAGCAGAAAATTTAAAACAACGATCTTTTAAAGAAAAGAAAATCGTTGATGAAGCACTTGCAATTGCAGATGCCTTGAAAGGATTAGATATTAAAATATCAGCCAAAGTTGGCTCTGGTGACAAATTATTTGGATCTGTAAATAACATAGATTTAGCTGCTTCACTAGATAAAGCTGGACATGCTATTGACAAAAAGTATATAAATGTTACTGGTGGTAATGTAAAGCGTTTAGGAAAATACAGTGCTAACATCCGTCTTCATAGGGATGTAGCATTTGATCTGCCTTTTGAGATAATTCCAGAAGGTTAACTAGTTTTGTTAACAAAAAGTTAATAAATTGTTCTTTAAAAAGTCTGCATATTTTTGTGGACTTTTTTTTTTCATGTAATTTTAGTAGGTACTAACTAATAAAATTATAGACATGAAAAAATTAATAACACTTTTTATTTTTATTTTTACTTGTTCATTGTCATTCTCACAAGTTACAACATCTAGTATCAAGGGAGTGATTTTTGACGAAACTAATGCTGGTCTTCCAGGTGCTAACGTTGTAGTAATCCATACACCTACTGGTACTACATACGGAGCAGCAACTGATATCGATGGAAGATTTAATCTAGTCAATCTTAGAGTTGGAGGGCCTTACACTGTTAACATAAGCTATATTGGTTACAATGAGCAATCCTTTAACAATGTGATTCTTACTTTGGGAAAGACTGAAGTTTTAAATCTAGTTTTAACTCCTGACTCACAACAATTAGACGCTGTAGTTATTACAGCAAACAACACAAAGGGAGTTTTTGGCAGTGATCGTACTGGAGCAGAAACTAATGTTGGTCGTAAAGAACTAACAACACTCCCTACCATATCCAGATCTGCTTCTGACTTTACTCGTTTAGAACCTACAGCTAGTAATGGCTCTTTTGGTGGACGAAACGATCAGTACAACAACTTTTCTTTGGACGGGGCTATCTTTAATAATCCATTTGGATTGGATGCAGCAACACCTGGAGGTCAAACAAATGCGCAGCCAGTTTCTTTGGATGCTATTGATCAAATTCAAGTCTCTACAGCTCCTTATGATGTTACACAATCTGGATTTACAGGTGCTTCAGTTAACGCAGTTACAAAAAGTGGTTCAAATGAATTCAAAGGAACTGTTTACGGATTTTACAGAAACGAAGACATGACCGGCTCTAAGATTAAGGGCGAGGATATTTTTGTACCAAGTTTAACACAAGAACAAACAGGATTTAGTATTGGCGGTCCAGTAATAAAAAATAAATTATTCTTTTTTGCCAATTATGAAGAAGATAAAAGAAATGATTTAGGACAATCTTGGTTGCCTAATAGAGGTACAGGAGCTATTAATGAATCTGTTGTTTTAGAATCTGACTTAATGGCTGTTCAAGGGGCTTTGTCTGCTTTAGGATACGATACTGGTGCATATGAAGGTTTCACACACAATGCTAACTCAAGCAAAGGGATTTTTAAATTGGACTGGAATGTTAATGATAATAATCAATTAGCTGTGATTTATAATTGGTTAGATGCATCCAAAGACAAGCCAGCTCACCCAACAGCTTTAGGATTTAGAGGACCTAATGCTTCTATTTTGCAATTTGAAAATTCTGGTTATCAAATCAATAATAAGTTAAATTCACTTCAAGTTGAATTAAACTCAAGATTAGCTGGTAATGTGTCTAACAAAATGCAATTTGGTTATACAGTATTCGAAGACTTTAGAAACCCAATGTCTTCTCCAGCGCCAGCTATAACAATTCAAAATGGTCAAGGTCAAAACTATATTATAGCAGGTCACGAGCCATTTTCTATTAATAACGTATTGGATCAAACAGTGTTACAGTTTTCAAATAATATGACATTTACAAAAGCAAATCATACTTACACAGTAGGCTTTTCTTTTGAAAAATTTGAATTTGATAATTCATTTAATCTTGGAACTTTTGGTTATGGAAATGCTAATGGATATGTTGGTGCCTTCGGATCCTTTCCTTCTGTTGATGCTTTTCTAGAAGCCTCCAGTAATGGTCTTATTTCAGAAGCGTTAGCTAATGCACAAAATGTTCAAGACGCAGGAAATTGGGCATTAGCTGAAACAAACGTCGGCCAATTAGCTTTTTATGTTCAAGATGAATGGGACGTAAATGATAATTTTAAATTAACATATGGAGTTCGATTTGATAAACCTTTATTTTTTGATACTGCTGATAAAGCACAGGACGTAATTGATGGAACTTCAGATTATTTTCCGGATATTCCTTATGTAAATCCTAACACTGGTCAAGTTGAGCAATTAAGTAATACGCAAATGCCGTCAAGTGATTGGTTAGTATCTCCTCGTGTTGGATTCAATTACGATGTAAATGGAGACAGCACTTTTCAATTAAGAGGTGGATCGGGTTTATTTACCGGTCGTTTTCCTTTTGTATGGTTAGGGAACCAAGTCGGAAACCCAAACTTCTGGTTTCAACAAAATGTGGATCCCGATTATAAATTTCCACAAGTATGGAGAACCAACTTAGGAATTGATCACAAGTATGACAATGGATTAATTGTAACG